>ERZ773022.6-NODE-6-length-235187-cov-18.412151_pt1 | contig 235187 bp, 227 predicted proteins | sample MGYA00580839_ERZ773022 | MGnify/ENA primary metagenome ERZ773022 (study PRJEB29015, sample SAMEA2738020) | human oral metagenome | biome: human oral; feature: human-associated habitat; material: dental | place: China | collected 2044 ...
AACCGGTGTTAACGCCGTGAGAGGGCGTCGTCCTAGGCCGCTAGACGATGGGGGCGGCGCGCCACAACGTGCGCTGTTCTTTTACGCAACAAAGCGTGAAAAAGAATCGTACCCCCAACCGGATTTGAACCGGTGTTAACGCCGTGAGAGGGCGTCGTCCTAGGCCGCTAGACGATGGGGGCGGCGCGCCACAACGTGCGCTGTTCTTTTACGCAACAAAGCGTGAAAAAGAATCGTACCCCCAACCGGATTTGAACCGGTGTTAACGCCGTGAGAGGGCGTCGTCCTAGGCCGCTAGACGATGGGGGCCTTCTCGCAAATTCCTTTGCGATGGCTGGGGTACCAGGACTCGAACCTAGACTAAATGAACCAGAATCACTCGTGCTGCCAATTACACCATACCCCATGGCGCAATCCGTTCGGTCAGACCGAAGCGGCGACAAGAGAAAAGAATAGCGAACTGCGCTCTACTTGCCAAATCGCAGGAACGTGGCACTGATCATAGTGCGGCATATATGAAGAACCGCAGGAAGTGAGTCCCCCACCGGAGCCCTTAGGCTCCAGCTCCATCCCACTTCCTGCGGCTGATTATGGTGCTGACGCGCGGCGCCAGCTATCACAGGTGGTGATCAGTTTAACCCAGTCGGTTGCGCAATGAATGCAAACGATTGAGCACACTCTCACACCCCAAGATTTCCATGGATTCAAACAGCGGCGGGGACACCTGGCGTCCCGTCACCGCCACGCGAATCGGACCAAAAGCAATACGCGGCTTGATATCCATGCCTTCAACGATGAGCTCGCGCAACGCGTGCTCAAGAGCCTCGGTTGTGAAGGGGCCGTCGTAGTTTTCAATGAAGTGGATCGTCGCGTCCAGAACCTCAGGAGCGTTTTCCTTGAGCTTCGATACGGACTTCTCATCCAGCTCAAGCGCGTCATCCTCCGTGAAGAGGAAGCCCAGCATTCCAGGTGCCTCACCCAGCAGCTGAATGCGGGTCTGGATGAGCGGAGAGGCGTGATGCATGATCTTCTGTTCGTCAGCAGTCAGCTCGTCGTAGGAATCAGCCGATACCAAACCCTCGCGGTGAAGGAAGGGGACGATGCGGCCTCGGAAATCATCGGGTTCAAGCAGGCGGATATGCTCGGCATTGATCGCAATGCACTTCTTGGGGTCAAAACGCGCGGGGTTCGGGTTCACGTCGGAAATATCGAAGGCCGCGGCCATCTCTTCCATGGAGAAGACATCGTTATCGGGGCTGATCGACCATCCCAGCAGTGCGAGGTAGTTGTTCAGGCCCTCGGGGATCATTCCGGCTTCGCGATGCAGGAGCAGGTTCGATTCGGGGTCGCGCTTGGAGAGCTTCTTGTTACCTTCGCCCATCACGTAGGGCAGGTGGCCGAAGCGAGGCATGAACTTGGCAATACCCAGCTCTTCCAGCGCTCGGTAGAGGACGATCTGACGAGGCGTCGAAGAGAGCAGGTCTTCACCACGCAGGACGTGCGTGATTTCCATGAGCGCGTCATCAACAGGGTTGACCAGGGTGTACAGCGGGTGGCCATTGGCTCGGACAATGACGTAGTCCGGAACCGAACCGGGCTTGAAGGTGATCTCGCCGCGAATCAGGTCGGTGAAGGTAATGTCTTCATCGGGCATGCGCAGGCGCAGAACCGGCTTGCGCCCCTCGGCGCGGTAGGCGGCAATCTGTTCTTCGGTCAGATCGCGATCAAAGCCGTCGTAACCGAGCTTGGGATCCTCACCCTTTGCGATGTGGCGAGCTTCGACCTCTTCTGGAGTCGAGTAGGACTCGTAGGCATAGCCGGCTTCGAGGAGCTTTGCGGCAACATCGCGGTAGATGTCCATGCGCTCGCTTTGGCGGTACGGCGGGTGCGGGCCTCCCTTACCGACGCCTTCATCCCAATCCAGGCCCAGCCAACGCAGCGAATCAAGAATCTGATCGAAAGATTCTTGGGAATCGCGGGCTGCATCGGTGTCTTCAATACGGAAGACGAAGGTGCCTCCGGTATGGCGCGCGTATGCCCAGTTGAAGAGGCAGGTGCGGACCATTCCCACGTGGGGGGTTCCAGTTGGCGAAGGGCAGAATCGGACGCGAACATCGGCGCCACTTGCGGTAGTCACACTCATAATTTCTAAGTTTAGCTCCCAGAATTTGCGCCCGTGCACATTCTTCCGACCGGCGAGGCTGGTGGCGGGATAGGTGCGTCACTTTCCTTTGAGCGCCAAGGCGAATTCCGAATATGAATCTGAAGCCATACAATGGGAGCCAGCTCACATTCCCGGCCTCGTCTGGAGGCCTCCCTCGAACGATCGTGAAAGAAGCTGTCGCATGGAATTTCGTAGCGCTGAAGAGCTGTGCCGCATCGGCTCATTGAAGTGGACGGGCATTAAGCCTGCCGATGGCAGCGATGTTTTGGGTGCTTGGGTTGCCGAAATGGATTTCGGCACCGCTCCTTGCGTTGAGAAGGTCATGGTTTCGGCGATTCAGGACGGGCTTTTGGGCTACAACCCGACGTGGCTCGCCCCCGCAGTTTCCGAGGCGACCGCCGCTTTCCAGAAGAAGCGTTTTGGCTGGGATCTGGATCCGAAAGCGGTGAGGGTTGCTCCTGCGGTTCTTCCAGCCTTGGAGGCGATGATTCAGTACTTGGTTCGCCCAGGATCCCCGGTCATTGTCGCGACTCCCGCTTACATGCCTTTCTTGACGATCCCACCTGCGTTGGGCCACTCCGTCATCGAAGTTCCTTCTCTCCATGGCGAGGCGTACCCCGGCGGGTGGACGCTGGATCTTGATGGAATTAAGGCGGGCCTCGAGGCCGGCGCCGGCTTGGTCATCTTGTGCAATCCGTGGAACCCGGTGGGGCGTGTCCTCACCGAGGTGGAAATGCGAGCTTTGCAAGAACTCGTGTCGCGCTACGACGCACTGGTCTTTTCTGACGAGATCCACTCCCCCTTGGTTTTGGGTGGTCGCGATTTTGTTTCTTATGCGCGGATGGGCGCAGAGTTTGCTTCCCATACAATTACCGCAACCGCGGCGACGAAGGGCTGGAATATTGCGGGTTTGCCCAATGCGCAGGTCATCATTCCAGATGAGGGGCTTCGCGAGCGCTGGGACTGCATCTGTCAAGAGAAACTCCCCCATTCAATGTCGACGATTGGCGCCTTGGGCTCGATCGAGGCCTACACGAACGGCGACGAGTGGCAGCGTGAGATTTTCGAGGTCCTCGAAGGCAATATCCGCGCTGTGAGTGAGGCACTTGCTTCCACGAAGATCGACTTCCGCCCTCCGCAGGCAACGTACCTGACGTGGTGGGGATTCGAGGCCTACCCGCAGTTCGGGGACTCCCCCGCGAGTGTGTTGCTTGAGCGCGCGCATATTGCGGTTAATGCTGGGATCACACTGGGCTCGGATTACTCAAAGTGGGCACGAATGAACCTCGCGTGCCCGCCGAAGGTGGCCGAAGAGATGCTTTCGCGGGTTGTGGACGTTCTTTAGTCCTTCACTCCGCAGCCAGAGCGGCCTCGATTCCGGCAACGACCGTTGTGGATGCCTTTCGCGCGGCATCCACAACGTCCTGCGGGTCGGTTTCTACCTGAGCGAAAGACAAGTCTGAGACAACAGACATGCCGGCAACACGGACTCCGAGTGCATGGGCGGTTATTGCCTCAAGAACGGTCGACATCCCAACGCAATCAGCGCCTAATTGCGCTAAGGCTCGGCTTTCTGCACCTGTTTGGTACTCGGGCCCACGAAGGAAGGCGTAGGTTCCCTCTCGGCGGCAATGTTCACGCATCCTCTTGCTCATTTGACGGTCCCAAACCTGTGAGATATCGACGAACAGAGGCCCGTCAAATGGCGAGGAACCGCTGAGATTCATGTGGTCTGTGATGACCATGACATCACCCAGCGACCAGTCGCGCAGGCAGCCATTTGCATTGGTCACAATTGCGCGTTGAATACCGGCGCACACAGCCGCACGTATCAGTGCGGTGACAGCAAGAGGCCCATGTCCTTCATACAGGTGCGTTCGTCCGGTTGCGACCAGAACGGGGCCGCATTCGCGCATGTAGACACGAAGTTCATTGAGGTGTCCATCCGCAACCGGAGCGCTCACACCAGGAAGTGAGCCCAAAGCCTTCGAGGCCGATGGCACTCCCCACTGGTCGTTAAGAGCATCCGCTAGGCCCGATCCCAAGACGACCAACGCGAAGGGAACTCCCCCGCAAAGGGCGCGAATCTGCTCCGCGGCGGCAGTGGCCTCGGGATCGAAAAGAACAGAAGAGAAACGGGGATCAGCTGTCAAAGCACACCTTCCTCAACGTTTAGCCGAGCGTGTGGGAAGGGGTGGCTTCCTGCGCACGAACGCGGCGCGCACTGGTCAGCCAATATCCCAAGAATCCCACGAGAAGGGCAAGGAGAATCCCAATGTTGGAACCAGCCCAATCTCCCTCTCGCCCTCCGAGTGGGCCAAGGAGATAGCCCTGCCACGCAAGCCACGTGGCGTTCGCATTGACGACGAAGCCCCAGCCAACGAAGGAACCCACAGCCAGCGTGGCGATAGCTCCCCAGTTAACGGAACCATAGCGTCCCGTTGACGTGAAGAGTGAGGGCTCGTCGTAGTCCTGGTGACGGAGTGCAATATCAGCGAGCATGACGCCGCCCCAGGTCGCAATAACAACGCCAAGGGTTGTGAGGAAGGCGGTGAAAGGAGTGAGGAAGGAATCGGCGAAGAAAACAACGACGATCGTTCCGATGGTCATGATGGTGCCGTCGATTGCGGTGGCTACGGGGCGGGTAACCGGGACGCCAGTTGCCAGAAGCGAGAGCCCAGAAGAATAGATATCCATAACGATTCCACCGACAAGGCCAAGGATTGCAACGATCGCGAAGGGGATGAGGAACCAGGTCGGAAGAATTGTTGTCAGCGCACCGATCGGGTCGTTGCCGATGGCTTCAGAGAGGGTGTCATAGTTGGACCCAACCAGCAGCACACCGAAGATCACCAAGATAATGACGGGCAGTGCGGCACCTGCGGTCGTCCAGCCGACGACGCCGGCGGTTGAGGCCTTGCGAGGAAGGTAGCGCGAATAGTCCGCTGCTGCGTTAATCCATCCAAAACCAAAACCAACCATCAGCATGCACATCGCCCCCAGGAGCATTGCGAAGGGAGCAGCGGGACGCGCAGAAAGGACCGCGAAGTTGATTGTCGAGGCCGAGAGCAGAAGGTAGACGATCGTGAGGATCGCCGTCGCCCAGGTGATCCACGTTTGGACCTTCATGATCGCTTCAAATCCGAGGATGCCCGCTCCTGCTGCAAGGACAACAACGACGATCAAGGCGATGATCTGTGCAAGCAGGTGGTTGCTGAAACCAAGCGCCCCCATGACGGTCGCAGTTGCCTGAACCGCCATGATGGCCAGGAAGGTCTCCCACCCAACAGTGAGGATCCACGAGATTGCTGCAGAGATACGGTTTCCGTTATATCCGAATGCCGCGCGAGAGAGCACGAGGGTCGGTGCAGAGCCCCGCTTACCGGCGATAGCGATCAGTCCACACAGAAGGAATGAGAGTGCAACGCCAACAACGCTGACAAGGATCGCCTGCGTGAGCGAAAGGCCAAAACCCAGCACCCACGAGCCCCAGGAAATACCGAGGACAGAGATATTAGCGGCAAACCAAGGCATGAATAAGGACGATGGCGTGCCTTTTCTTTCGGATTCGGGGATCACATCAAGACCGGCCATCTCGATGTTTAGACCAGACGAAACCTGAGTGGTCTCACTCATGAACAATGCTCCTCTGCATTCGTGTTACCTCAGTTCATGTGGTTCTCTATCCACACTATGAACTATAGGGAAAGTAAGCAGACGAAGGGCAGATGCTCCCGAAACTGATTCGAGGGATTGCCCACACCTTCACAGGAAGAGATGCTGCGTTGGCGTGAGAGAAACGCTCACTAAAATCCAACAGGCACCTCCACGCTGAGAAAACTATCCCCTCAAGAAAAAGTCCTACTCCTCCTCAGGCCTCCACTCACGATCAACCCACTGACTCAGGAGCGGACCAGCATCCTCACGCAAATAACACTCCAGCACATCCAAAGGCGAATACTCAACAACATACGAAAGAGAGGAAAGAAGATCATCATCCGTCGTCCTACACGCGATGAAAACACCAGTATTCCTTCGAATGCCAGAAAACCCATGCCATGGCTTTGAATCCACTGGAACCAACGACCATTCAACACGCATTCGAATAGTGCGGTAGAGCTGAAGAGGAGGGAACCCTCGTTTTATTCGAAATGAATTTGCATATTTGAGGGTTAGACAATGCTCCATTACATTCAGACGACTCGACTGAATCAGAGGATTCCCACGCTCACCACGCTCATATACATAGAACGAGTAGATGCCACCCTCGAAACACACACTCGTTTCCTCCGAAACGGATCCTCCCAAATAGAAAACAAGAGAGCCTTCCCTGTCTAAATTACCGTCGGTGTTATATCCCCACGTCTGTTGTAGTACCTGAGAGAAACGCTCACTAAAATCCAACAGGCACCTCCACGCTGAGAAAACTGTCCCCCCAATAAAGAAGCCCTATTCATCCTCCTCAGGCGTCCACTCAAGATCAACCCACTGAGTCAGGAAGGGCCCAGCATCCGGGCGCAAGTAGCACTCCAGCACGTCTAGAGGCGAATACTCAACAACATACGACAACGCCGAAAGAAGATCATCATTCCGCGTCTTACATGAGAAAAATACACCTTCACTATTTCGTATACCCAAAAACCCATGCCAAGGCTTTGAATCCACCGGAACAAACGACCATCCCGGACGCATAGACAAATTACGAACAAGCCGAAGAGGCTGAAACCCTAACCTTTTACGAAGAGGATTCCCAAAGCACAGAGTTAAACAATGCTCCATCACATGCAAACTACTCGACCGAAAAACCGGTCCCCCGATATCGCCGCGCTCATACTCGTAATAGGCGAACAGACCTTCCTTGCAGTGCACTACCTCCGGCTCAGAGACCGTGTCCGTGGGAAAGAACTCCAAATACCCGTCCTTTCCCAGATCACCCACCACGTCACATCCCCACACCTCATGCATCACCTGGCCAAGACGCTCACTAAAATCCAACAGGCACCTCCACGCCTTTTAAAACACCCCTTTTAATCAAGTCCGAGATTTTTACCGGACTTCCAAGCTCATCAAGAATTCTCAACTGACGTACCCCACCGCACTCACTTTCCCACGATGCAGCGATCCCGTGCTCAATTTTCCACCCCTCGGGCATATGGCCGGTAAAGACATACTGATAGTAAGGTTGATGCACTGAGGCAGGGGGAAGCCCACGTTCCTCAAAAGAGGCAACACGACCGTCTTTAACAGCGCCAAGGAACTTTCCATCCGGATCTCCAACGCGGTCTACGATCACGCCATGCTCAGACGCATACTCCGCGAACGAAGAGAGTTTCCGTTCGCCTGCATACCCGTCGTTGGGCGGCCAGTCGTGCCCGATCTTCGTCTGTCCCTGCGAATTAACATACGTCGTTTTATGCTCATCGAGCCACGCTGAATAGGTCCGAGGCTTACCGCCGTTTCCGAAACCACAGACGTTGTCTGAATTATGAACAAGATCAACACCCTTGATGCCGTTGATCCGTCCAATATTCGCAATCGACTCGTCTAGGCCTTTATTCGTGAGCTGGTAAGGCACATCGTCAAGCAGATCCTGACGCGAACGCACAGAATTGGGGTCTTCCTTAATGGGCGACTGCGGTTGCCTGCGCTTGGGGTGTTTCGCAGAATGTCGGGGTTCATGTGGCGCGGGAGCGTGCCCTTTACCAAATCCTGCTTTCAGCCCATTCTTAATCTTCTTCACCATTGAAGCGATAAGATCACCACCGCTCTTGAACAAGGTAACGAGCTTGCCGGCCGAGGACAGCAAACTATCGATATGCCCCCACAGCTTGGATACCCAAGCAGAAACCTTCACACTGATCTCAGGTATTAATTTTGCCAAGGCCAAACCAGCCGTCAGCAGCGCCTGAACAACAGCGCTAATAAACGTGCCTACAATCTGAGAGATCGCATCGCGCACCATCGAATATACGACCTCGACCACACCCGCTAGAATCTCCAAGCCCTGCGACAGCACGCGAGCTCCCTGTGCGGCCCCCACAATCAGCGCGTTAACGCCGCCAGCAGACTCAGCAAAAGAATTGGCAGCTTGTCCCCTGGAATACTGCGTAAAAGACGCAACATTAGCATCCATCCGCTTAGCGTTTTCTTCTAATGCACACGCAACATTGCGCCACGTATTAGCCTTGGCCGATACGTCGTCCTGATCTCCAGCAAGCTTCTGCAACCAGCTGCGCAAAGGATCACAGTGGTCCATGATCATCGCTACGCCCCACGACAGTGCTGTACCTAAGGGATCGAAAAACATCGATGCGGTATCGGCAACCAACGACAAGCCCGACAAACCACCGTCAAGCCAGCTCCCCGACTCAACCGCGCCTGCGATACCTGCGATATCCTCCAAGGCACCGCCGCCCGTGTACCACGGATGTTCAGACGAATATCCGCCTGCCTGATCCGCAGTAGTCGGACTATCCGGAACAACAGTAAGCTTCGGATCTTGATGTTTCCCCGTCGATAATTCGGGAGCTTCAACGTCTTCCACAACGCTCACCGCACAACCCCTCCTAGATCAGTCACCGGATCGGCCTGCAGCCGCTCGACGCACACCTTCAGGACGCAAGCAGCCAAAACGGTCAAACCCACCGCGAACAGCTACCTCAAGTTCTGCACTAATTTCACGTCTACTGCCAAAAGCTTGCAGAAACTCCCGCGATTCCACAGACGACGCCCCATAGGAGTCCGTCGCTCGGTCAGCAATGCCTGCGCCCAAATCCTGCACAGCCCGCCGAAACGCCTCGATAAATGCGCCGCCCAGCTTCGGAAAACCGTCGACAACGACGCTAATGGGCATTCCCGAAGAGTCGACGCTCACGCGAACAACACCGCCTTTCGACGCTCCCTCACCCCGAACATCCTCAATTAGGTCAAGAAAAGCCTGCGCCTTACTCCCTCGTTCAAGCGAAACCTCGACTTCCTCGCGCAGCTCAGCCCGAGCCGCCTCTACGCGGTCCAAACCAAAGCTCTCGTCCATATCCCCACACTACAACCACACCCCCACAATCTCATGATTCAAAAGAAGGGCCAGAAAACCTTCACAAGACGAAAAAGCAGCCGGGTGAACTCAACATGTCCACCCGGCTGCCTCGGCCTCGAAAATCAAGAAACTAACTACGGCGAATCCAATTCCGCAGCATCCCACCATCTTCAGACATATAAGCATCCAGCAATGTTTGGGAATCAACAGAGGCAATATGCGCGAACGCAGTGAGTTCTCGGTGGGTGGGGAACATTGTGCGGACGGTCAAAGGCAGGACTTTTCCATCCAGCTCAAGCCCTCCAACCCACGGAAAGAACTGCGAATACACGTAAGGATGCGCAACGGGATCAGAATCAACCTGCGGAATGATGATCGGATCCCAACCTAGATAACTACGTGCGAACTCGCCCACGTGGATAATCGCGCCCTTTGCCGTCCAATCCTCGAAGGGAGAAACAACGAAAGCTGAGCGATCCTCCCAACGCTCACTGGGACCATACTTATACAGCAAAGTGCCCTGATCATCGTGCTCGGTCCACAAATTATGCCAGTAAATACCGCTATCCCACGTCAGTGCAGTACCAGTGCCGCGATTCATCCAGAAAGCGCCAGAGGATTTAGCGAATTCGATCAGTTGACTGGTAGTACTCATGACAGAGACCGTCCCTTCAAGATACCCAGTTCAACGCACTCGGCCACCGTCAAAAGTTCGCCACCGTAGATGAAACGTACTTCCCGCGCGCCGCCTTCCATACCGAAGTTCGGTGCAGTCAGGCCGGTCACGATCAACGCATATACGGGAAGCTTCGCAATCGTGTACGCGTAGTAGGGCGAGTGAACATCGGTGATTGCCAGGCAGCGCTGTTCGAAGGAATAGGGCTTGCCATTGGGATCAACCTGCCACACGCGCGAAAGATAGGGGTAGCCGATCATATCGACCATATCGCCAAACTTAGAGGTGTAGGCCTCCAGGCTGGTGAACTGCTCAATGCTGGAACGCACCAGTGAAGAACTCACCTCTTTACTGTCCATCAACCAACGCCAAGGACCCTGCGGTTCCTTAGGCTCTGGTGTCGTTGAATCCATATATTTCACCTTTCCGTGAGCTGCTTCCCATCATATGCCACGAAACATGTCATCCTGCGGGCTTCGAAACCCACTGCGTTAAAAGCGGCGCAGCATCTGGACGCAAGTAACACTCCAACACGTCAAGCGGCGAATACTCAACCACGTGAGAGAGTCCCGCAAGCAAGCGAAAATCGCCCGTTTTACACGGATAGAATTTCCCATCATCTGAGCGAATCCCCAGGTAATCATGTCGAAGCGAAGAACCCGTGCGAACCATTGTCCACCCCGAACGGATTGAAGCAGTGTTTCCCAGTGTCAATTCGGGAAAACCGTATCGACTGCGCAGAGGATTTCCATAGTATTGAAGTACACAGTGGTCGAAAACCTGCCGATTAGTCGTCTGGAACAAGGCAGCACCTCTGGAGGCACGCTCGCAGTAGTAGAAGGAATAGACACCCTCTTGGTAATCGGCCTCTTCGTGGGGAGCAGCAAAAACTCCGGCGTTGAAGACAATCCCAGCGTCAGCGGTAAAGCTCCCGTTCACTTTCATTCCCCAGGCATCACGAAGCTCCTGGGTTAAGCGATCAATGAAGTCCAACAGGAACCTCCACGCTTCTCAAAACTCCTTTATTAAGAAGGTTCTGTACGGTCATTGCATTTCCTTGTGCGTCAAGAACCCGCACCTGGCGAGCGCCGCCAACTTCGCTTTCCCACGGGGCTGCGGTGCCGTGCTCAATTTTCCATCCCTCAGGCATTTCTCCAGTGAATTCGTACTGATAATACGGTTCGTGAACAGATGACGGGGCAAGAGCACGTTCTTCAAAAGTCGAAACATGACCGTTTTCTACCGCCCCCATATAGCCGCCACCAGGCCCACCGACACGGTCCACAACTGTCCCGTGGGCAGCGGTGTACTCATCGATAGTTGAAATTGACCGTTCACCGGCATAGCCATCATTCGGAGGCCATTCACCGTTCGTAGCCTGCTTCCACTCCTCGTAGTTCCGAGGGGTACCGTCAGGTTCGTACCCGCAAACTTTGTCGGGATTGTGGACAAGATCAGCCCCGGTAACCCCACTGATTTGCCCTTCAGCCGGATATTTCTTAATTTTGTCGAGTTGCCCAGGATAAGGTTCGACATCTTGTACCAAATCCTCACGTGAGCGCACCGAGGAAGAGTCAACTTCGACGGGCGAGCGGTAGCGTTCCCGAGGAGTCTCAGGAGTATGCGGCACATGGGGTTCACCGGACTTCAGACCAGCAATCCCTTCTTTGATCTTCGACATGATCGAGGACACTGCTTCACGCCCGTGAGTGAACAAGTCTTTAAGCTTGCCCGCTGTAGCAATCAAATCCTTGACCGACTTCGCCAGTTTCGTCGCCCAGTTCTTCACGTGCATGACGATTTCGGGAATAAGCTTCGCCAAGGCAAGTCCGGCACTCAGGAATGCCTGCACAACCGCGCTGATGAAGGTTCCAACAATCTGCGCAATCGCGTCTCGCACCATCGAGTACACGATTTCGACGACAGATGAGAGGACTTTCATTCCCTCAGCGAGGGCGTGCGCACCCTTTGATGCACCCGCGATCAAAACGCTGATCCCACCAGCTCGTTTCGCGAAGGATTCGGCTGCCTGGCCTCGTGAATACTGAGTGAAAGAGGTGACGTTTGTCTTCAGGCGCGTCGCGTTTTCTTCGAGAGCACAGGCCACGCTGCGCCACGAGTTTGCCTTTTGAAGGACATCGTCTTTATTTCCGGCGAGCTTTTGAAGCCATCCGCGAAGGGGCTGGCAGTGATCCATGATGATCGCTGCTCCCCACGACAACGCGGTTCCCAGAGGATCGATGAAGGCTGACGCAGTGTCAGCAATCAACGATGCAGTGCTCAAACCGCCCTGGACCCAGTTTCCCGAGCTAACAGCGGAAGAAATCCCTGCGATATCTTCAAGCGCGCCGCCTCCGGTGTACCAAGGATCTTCTCCTCCCTGTGCCGAGGCCGACGCCCCAGCTTGCCCGCCTGCGAGCTTTGTTGCGGTGGACCCTGGAGTGTGAGGAGCAGCCATCAGCGAGCACCTCCGTTAGCCATCTCTCCGGTAGTTTGAACAGCGGAAATGTTGCCAGATTCCGTCTCTTGGAAGTTCGCATTGACCTTCTTCAATGCGGATGAGAGATCAGAGCAACCTTCCCCGGCTAGAGAGATTGCAATTCCCATGATGTCCAGGAAGAGTTCGGCGATTGGGGTCACCAAGGGGGAAATCATCAGGCCAAAAGCATTAGAGCCGACACGCGCACCGCGGGCTTTACTGGCCACAGACTTCACTTCTCCCGCCTGAGATGCGATGCGTCCTGCAAGAAGTGCAGCGTCACCTGGCTGCCAGGCTACTTCATTCATCTTTTCTCCTTAAATGACCTTCACTTGTCTCCGCCGTGGCGAAGTGCTCCTGCATCTAGACGACCGAAATGATCGAATGCGGCATGAGCTCCAGCGTTTTCATCAGCGTGCTCTCGATGCGAACCATAGGTTTTTACGAGCACTTGAGCTTCAATAGAGGAATCTCCATAAGCATCGACAGCAGCATCTGCTACGCGAGCACCGACATCTTGACGAGCATGTTTAAACGCCTCAAGAAAGGCGTGGCCAAGAGCCGGATGGTCAGGAACCTGAACCTCAATGGGAGTGCCCGAGGAATCAACGACGACGCGGACCGCGTGATCTTTTGATTCACCTTCGCCGCGGATATCCCTCATGCGTTCAACGAATTCGAAGGCGCCTGCCGCAGCTTTATTAGACTCATCGACTTGTGCGTCAATTGCTGCTAGCAGTTCATCAACACCGCCAAAGGCACCCTCGTCTGTACTACTGCTGTGGTGTTTACCAAATCCACCTAAGCCTGACGTATCTGCCATGTTTTTACGCTACATCCGCCGTCCCCCGGGGCGCAAAATCCATGGAGAAAAAGGGTCACTATGCGATCTGTAATAAGGTTCACATCGCCAGGTTTGTCAGCGTTCCAATGCCCTCGATCTCGACTTCAACGCGTTCACCGGAATTCAGGCGACCTCCGGCAGGAGTGCCCGTTAGGATCACGTCACCGGGCAGTAGAGTGAAAATTCCCGACACATAGGACACGATCTGAGCGATTGAATATCCCATTTGCGAGGTGCTTCCACTCCCCCGTTCTTCCCCGTTAATGCGCAGCGTGATCTGGGCGTTATCAGGGTCGAAAGAAGAACCGACCGTGATCCATGGACCAAGCGGGCACGCGGTATCCCAGCTCTTGGCACGACCAAGCGCGCCGCCGTCCTCGCGTGCAGCATCCGCCGCGGTCAGGTCGTTCGCACAGGTATAGCCCAGCACCACCGAGGGCGCATCCTCAACGCTCACGTCCTTGGCCAAGGTTTTAATGACCACCGCAAGCTCGGCCTCGTAAAAGACTTCTTGTCCCCAAGAAGGAAAGACGATCGGATCATCCGGACCGATCACCGTAGTGTTCGGCTTCAAGAAAACGCTGGGACGCGCAGGGGGATTGCTCGGGGCTGCACCCGGAGCAGGGTAGTTCCCGCCCAGGCCAATAACCTTGGAACGAGGAATGACAGGCGAGAGAAGCCGTACTTCGTCCAGCTCGAAAATCTGGCCCGAGGGTTCGACGGGCGAAAAGAGCGGGTCACCCTTCAAGCCAACGATTCGAGTCGATTCATCCTCTAAAGCTCCGTAGTAAATCGAGCTTCCTTGAGAAAAACGAGCGATACGCATGACGACCTCCTTTGTGTCGCAAGTAGCCTATCGCGAAGTAGGCTCCCCATCCCACACATCGCCGGGAAGGTCGCCAGGAAGGAGCGGATTATCCTTCGCAACGAACACCGGATCAGCAATGCCACTCTTGCGCTGGGCCTCGTAATCGCGCAGCGCGCCCAAACCCCAAGGGGCAAGGACAATCAAAGCAACCAGGTTCGTCACCGTCATGATGGCCATTGCGATATCAACCGCGTTCCAGACCAGATCAAGGGTGGTCAGCGCACCGATGACGACCGAGACCACGGAGATGATGCGTACCGCCCAGGTTGCAGCCTTGGACTTGACAACGAAAGACAGGTTGATCTCGGAGTAGACGTAAGCCGCAATGACGGAAGAGTAGGCAAGAACGAAGATCAGGATCGACATGGGCATGATGGTCCACTGTCCCAGCTGATCGGCAACCGCAAGGGTTGTCAGGTTCGCCGGATTTGCCTCGGGATTGGACCAAATCTCCTCGCCGGCAATCAGGATCACGAAAGCGGTTGCAGTACACACGATGATCGTGTCAACGAAAACGCCCAGAGACTGGATGAGACCCTGGCGAACGGGGTGCGACACGGTCGCGGTTGCCGCAGCGTTGGGTGCGGTACCCTGACCGGCCTCGTTCGAGAAGAGGCCGCGCTTCGTACCGTTGATGACCGCGGCGAGGATTCCACCACCCAAGCCCGCAAGGGTCGGTTGCGGAGCGAAAGCCGCGGCGAAGATCTGACCGATGACAGCGCCGAACTTGGGCAGGTTCATTACGCAAATCACCGCAACCATGATGACGTAGACGGTCGCCATGATCGGCGCCATCCACTCGGTCACGCGAGCGACGGTTTTAATTCCGCCGAAGATCACCATTGCGGAGAACACAAAGAGAAGCGCAGCGATGACCAGGTGCGCGCTGGACAGGCCTCCCAATCCCGCGATCGGTTCACGGGCCGAGGGGCTCAAAGCGGAGAGGAGGGTCGAAGCAATGGCATTGGATTGCACCGACGTAATAACGAATGCGCAGGTCACAACGGTGATGATGGCGAAAATGCTGGCCAGAATCTTGTTCTTCATCCCGAGGGCAATGTAGTACGCGGGACCGCCGCGGAAGGTTCCGTCAGCGGAGCGAACCTTAAAGACCTGGGCGAGCGTGGCCTCGAAGAAGGCGGTCGCCATGCCGACGATGGCAACGACCCACATCCAGAAGATTGCACCCGGGCCACCCACGAGAAGAGCAACGGCCACGCCGAAAACGTTGCCGACACCCACGCGCGCAGCCAGAGAGATCGTGAAGGCTTGGAAGGAAGAAATTCCTCCCTTTGCGCCACCTCGGGAGCCGGAGATCGATCGGATCATCTCGGGGAATTGGCGAATTTGCATAAACCGCGAGCGCAGAGTCAAGTACAGACCGGTTCCGATGAGGACCCACACTGTGATGTGCAGGGTGATCCAGTCAGCAATGTTTTGGATGGACTGTGCGAGGTTCGCCATTCGTTTCTCCAATACGTACGAGGCCGTGGTGCGCGGGCGCGCCAGTGCGCGGTGGCCGATCGGGTGGTGTGTGCCCAGCAGTTTACAGGTCTTTACGCATTTTCTTTGAACGCGGCCGAAAACTGGACGCAAATGAGGGGACGTCTGGGAAGATAGAAGCATGAGCGCGCCACTGAATGAACTCCTCGATGATCTGGAAGATCGCGGTGTATTGACCGACGACGATGCCCTGTATGAGGCATTTTCATCATGGGCTTCATCAACGGGGCGTCCGCTCTACCGGCACCAAGATGAGTCTTTAATTGAGATTTTGTCGGGAAACCACGTCATTGCGGCAACGCCCACTGGCTCTGGCAAGTCAATGATTGCTTTGGCTGCACATTTTGTGTCGATGGCTCATGGTGGGCGCTCGTATTACACGGCGCCCCTGAAGGCGCTGGTGTCAGAGAAGTTCTTTGATTTAGTGGCGCTTTTTGGCGCTGAAAACGTCGGAATGGTGACGGGCGACGTGTCTTTGAATGCGGACGCTCCGATTATTTGCTGTACTGCGGAAATCCTGGCTAATCAGTCTTTGCGCGAGGGATCGACTTTAGACGCGGACATGATTGTCATGGACGAGTTCCATTTCTATGCTGATCCCCAACGAGGCTGGGCTTGGCAGGTTCCGCTCCTTGAACTCACGCGCCCGCAGTTCATTGCAATGAGCGCAACGCTTGGGGATACGACTGTTTTTCGCAAGCAATGGACGGAGCGAACGGGACGGCCGACGGTAGAAATCACCGATGCACAGCGTCCTGTTCCCTTGGAATACGACTACGTTGTTGACACCCTTCAGGACACGGTCGAGCGTCTGCTTTCAGAGGGACGTCACCCGATCTACATCGTTCATTTTTCCCAAAAAGATGCAGTTGATACAGCCTCTGCTCTGAGTGATCGCAAGCTCATTTCTCCTGAAATTCGTTCTCAGATTTCACGCGAGATTTCGACAGTGTCGTTCACGAAGGGTTTTGGGCAGACTCTGCGTTGCCTTCTTACTCACGGGATTGGAGTTCACCACGCGGGAATGCTGCCTAGGTATCGCCGACTTGTCGAGCGCCTGACCCAGCAAGGCTTGCTCCCTGTCATTTGTGGAACCGACACCCTTGGAGTCGGTATCAATGTCCCTATTCGCACGGTTTTGCTCACTTCCTTGGTGAAGTTTGACGGAAGCAAGATGCGGCACCTGCGTTCGCGTGAATTCCACCAGATTGCAGGACGCGCGGGGCGCGCGGGTTTTGACACCGTTGGTTTTGTCCGAGTTCTGGCCCCCGAGCACGAAGTAGAGGCGGCCCGCGAGCGCGCCCGTTTAACGGCTGCTCAGGAAGCGGCTCGCGATGAACGCGAGGCGAAGAAGGCAAAGAAGAAAGCGTCCAAGAAGCGCAGCGGTCCCAAGGAAGGCCAGATCACCTGGTCGCGTTCGACTTTTGAACGACTGCGTGATGCGGCCCCTGAAGCATTGCAGTCCCACTTCGAGATGACTCACGCGACAGTTCTGAACGTGTTGGGCGGAGCGGCCGATGCTGGGCGAGATCCTGCAGAGCATCTCGTTCATTTGGCCCTTCACAATGATGATCCGCAGCTCCCTGCGAACCCGCATATCCGTCATCTTGCGGATATTTATACCTCTCTGCTCCAAGCTGGGGTTGTTGAGCATCTCTCCAGCGCCCGGGCTCAGGAGTTGGGTGTCTCTAGGTTGCAATTGGTTGCGGATCTTCCGGATGATTTTGCGCTCAATCAGCCGCTTTCTCCCTTCGCTTTGGCTGCTTTCGAGCTGCTCGACCCGGATTCGCCGACCTTTGCCCTTGACGTGATTTCCATTGTCGAGGCCGTGCTTGAGGATCCCCGGCCCCTGCTGTATGCACAGGAAAACCAGGCGAAAGCTGCGGCCGTTGCGTCCATGAAGGCGCAGGGGATGGAATATGACGAGCGCATGGCTGCCCTAGAAGAGATCTCGTGGCCAAAGCCTTTGGAAGAGCTCCTCTCCCCCGCTTTCAGTGTCTATGCGCGTTCAAACCCGTGGGTGGGCGATCTTGAGCTCTCGCCCAAGTCGGTCATCCGCGAAATGATTGAAAACGCCATGACCTTCACAGAGCTTATTTCCCGTTACGACGTGGGGCGCTCAGAGGGCGTCATTTTGCGCTATCTCAGTGATGCCTATCGAATGATGCGTCAAGTGATCCCAGAAGAAATCATGACCGAGGAACTTGAGTCGATGATTTCGTGGTTGGCTGATCTGATCCGCAGCGTTGATTCTTCTCTTCTGGATGAGTGGGAAGCAATGATGAACGGGAAGGAATTGGTCGAGGCCGAAGGGGTTTCTTCTACCGTTGGACTTGAGCGCGCGTTTGGCGCGGATGAGTCCGGCGTTGTTGCTTTTACGGCGAATTGCCATGCTTTCCGCAATGTCGTACGTCGGGCGCTCTTTAATTTTGTTGAGTTGATGAGTCGTGATGATGTCGATGGGCTTGAGCGAGCAAGCGCGCAGGCCGCAGATAGTGATGGACTCTTTGCTGATGCGGCGCCTTGGACCGGCGATGATTGGGATCATGCCCTAGAACGTTACTGGGCAGAACATGACTGGATCGATATCAATCAGGGTGCGCGTTCCCAAGCGCTTTGTGCGTTAGAAGAACAGATCAGCGGCGAAGATATCTTGGCCTTGATGCCCTTCTCTGCCAGGGATAACGCCAATCAGCGCAGTCGTTTCGAGGCCCTTGCGCGGGCTGTCGATGAGGCTCCCGCCGGTTCGGTCTGGTTGGCGACTCAGACCATCACGGATCCTGAAGGCAATATGGACTGGCGTATTGCCGCCCTCGTGGACTTGGCTGCCTCTGACAAGGAAAAGCGGGCGGTTCTGACAGTGCTCACGGTCGACGCGCGGTAGGGGCCTACTTCGATACCTGCACGGCCTCTGGCTTCGGCATAGCTCTCAGTTGTTACCGCGACTGCTTCGGAGATTGCGGCAGGAACTCTCAGCCACAGGGCGCTCGCCAATCTCCTGCTGAAGACGCAGGAGATAGCCGTCGGGATCCTGGACCAAGAACTGGCGGACGCCGATCTCAATATCGCCTGCCCGATACCACTTCTCTTCGGGATCAACAAAGATTGGCCAGCCTGCGTTCGTGATACGCCACAATGCGGTATCCAGGTTCTCGACCTGCACCTCGAAGTTGATCCCCCGACCAAGCGGCGGCTCAAGGGCGCCGGTCTCCCACGTCCGCCCCTGGTTGATCTGGTCGAGCATCAGGTGCGCATTACCCAAGACGAGGTAGCCAAACCCCTCTTCGGGCCTCTCATAGCGGAGGGTAAAACCGACCAGATTGCACCAGAAATGCCGGGAGGCCTCGTAATCGGTGACGGAAAGTTCAGGAACAAGCCCGGGTTCACAGGTCATTTCTACACTCTATCAGGCAGCTCGGATACACAAGTTGAACTCGGTCACGACTGTCGAGCATTTTCAATTCCCGCGGTTTGCAGGGCGGTTAGGAAGCCCCGTTTACGCGCCCGCTTCAAATCCTTCTTGAACTGACTAGTCATCACAAGGGCCCGTCACCCTTGTTGAGACTCACTCGTCATCGACATCAGCGAACGCCTGCGATGCCGACACATAGCGACTAGCAGCGACACGTCCGGCAGCAATCTCGCGGGCTTCACGCATCGCAGCTTCAGTTTCGGCATTGAAACGAGGCTGGCGCAGTTCGAAGGGCAAACCACCTTCCATGATCGACTTGTGCAGAAACACGTTTACAGCGTCAGTGAGGTTCATCCCAAACTGGGCATACACCCGTTCAGCCTCTTCTTTCACGCTTGGGTCCACACGCATGTTGAGTGTTGCAGTCTTCATGACTCACCCCTTCGACAAATAGATGTACAGCACCAATCTTACAACGTCAGCACAACGCATGACATATGATGCGGTTTGTCGTTACAAGAGATCTGCACGATTAGACAATCGTGCAATTTTAATTCCAAACAACGTTATTCGAAGATCGTTATGAGGAAGCAGAGCACAAACCCGGAAAGTTATGCTTGCGCTGCAAGATCGACGACCTCGGCACCAACGATTTCCGCTAGGTCAAGCGGACTCAGCTCCACACTCACTCCCCTGCGGCCTCCCGATACCAGCATCGTTTCATGATCCAAACATGAGGAATCAATGAAGACTCGATGTTTTGTCGTCTGCCCCAAAGGACTAATCCCGCCAACGACATAGCCCGTACGGCGCTGCGCAACGGCAGGATCAGCCATCGCAGCATTCTTCGCTCCGGCGGCTTTAGCAATGAGCTTCATTGACAGATGCGCCAAAGCGGGGACGCAACCGACCACGAACTCCCCCGTCGGCTCAAGCTTGACCATCAAGGTCTTAAAAGCAATTGCTGGGTCGATCCCCAATTTCTCAACGGTTTCTTCACCGTATGCACGCGCGGAAGGATCATGCTCGTACTCGTGAACAACGAAAGGAACCCCGGCCTCGTTCAATTCCTCAATTGCGTGAGTGGGGCCTAAAGCGTGATCTTTGGAGTGTTTACGAGCCATACATTCAGTGTAAGTCCCAAGGAGACAGTCTTTTGGTTTCAGAAAAATAGAAAGCGGCCGGGCTGATGGAAATCAGCCCGGCCCTGAGTTTCACCGCAAATAGCGGAGCGGCACTTTAGACGAAGGTCGCCTGCGGATCATCGATCACCATCTTGCCGAAGGGGAAGCAGGTGATCGGGATGAGCTTCAGATTGGCAATCGCCAAAGGAATACCGATGATGGTGATGGCCTGGAAGAAAGCCGTAATGACATGTCCGATTGCCAGCCAGATACCGGCAATGAAAAACCAGATCAGATTCATCAGCGCCGAACCAGCACCAGCTCCAGGCATCGGGACAACTCGTTTACCGAAGGGCCAGATAATGTAGCTCGCGATTCGGAATGATGCAATACCTGCCGGGATTGTCACGATGAAAATACACGCGAGCAATCCGAACAAGATGTAGTCCAAGAACAGTACGAAACCGCCGAAAACTAGCCAAATAATATTGAGCCAGAAGCGCATTTCATTCCTTCCATCAAGTTGTACTGCATCAAGTCTCGCACAGCCGCCCCTCAATTGACGCTCGCTTTTCCCCTGATTCTCCCCTGATTTCCCCCTGAGTCGTGTGGCTACACTGATTCCATGACTATTCCTTCAGCGATTGCCGAGGCCATTGACCGCATCGACCGCGCACGCCAGGCCGCCGGTCGCAGCGATCGCGTGGCCTTAGAACTCGCGGTAAAAACTCGCACCCCCGAGGAATGTCGCGAGGCAGCCCAAGCCTTGAGCGATCTGGGACAGCCGATCCTCTTGGGGCATAACCGCGTCCAGGAAGCCACGGCAACAGTTGAAGCAATTAGACAGGTAGCGGGAGCACAGATCCACTTAATCGGCCCGCTCCAATCGAACAAGATCAATCAGGCCCTGGCCTGCGTCGACGCAATTGAATCGATTGATTCTGCCCCACTCGTCCAGAAAATCGATTCACGCCTGAGCCGAAAACTCCCCGTCTTCATCGAAGTAAACATCTCTGGCGAAGACACCAAACACGGCTGCATCCCCACCGATGTCCCTGTCCTTCTCGAGGCCGTCTCCTCCTCGGCGCACCTGAGCCTCGCCGGCTTCATGACCGTCGGTCTCAACTCCTCTACCGAAACAGATGTGCGCCGCGGATACGCCCAGCTGCGCCAGCTACGTGACCACAGCGCCAAAGAGCTTAACCTCCCCACAGACACCCTTGAGCTGTCGATGGGGATGAGTAATGACCTCGAATGGGCGATTGCAGAAGGGGCAACAATCGTTCGAGTGGGAACCGCAGTTTTTGGGGCCCGGCGCTTAGCTGCGCGGGGATAGCGCCTTCCCGGCGATCCAATCGATCCCAACGATCGCACCGAGGAATACCAGCGCCCCGCACAAGATCGCGACGATATTGATGCACACCTGCTGGTAGCCCAAGACCGTCACATTGACGAAATCGTACGGGTACTGGTGGACGAAGGCACCACGAACCAGCGTGTAGATGATCCACGCAATCGGAATGAGCAGAGCCTTAAGGACGACTCCACCGCTGACTCCTCCGCGCGGCCCGCATGCCAATGCAATCACGATCATCAGGAGTGGAACAACGACGTGCTGGAGCGGGTTTGTCAGGACAGACCAGCCGCTCAAAACCTCAGTTGGACGGATCAAGAAGTGATAAACAATGGCCGTCACTGTGATCATCATGAGCGCACATAAATGCAACGCGCGTCCCCACGAGCCAATCTCACTGCCTCGAAGTGCGATGAGCGTTGCGACAATGGCAACCAGAATATTCGACCACTCCGTGAAGTAAGACAGGCATTCAATCATTCTCTGGCCGAACCCGGCCAAGCCAAAGGGAGCTCCACCGAACATCCCAGGCCGGGCCACGGCCTCGCGAGAATACCCGTCGACAGCGGTAATAATCAGCGTCAGTACGACACCAAGCCACGCGGCGATTGCCACTAGCGCATAGCCCCAACGGCCAGCGGTCGCCAGAGTCATCTGCTTTCCTCTCACTGGTCCTATGCCCAGTCGGGAAGAATACGCACGCCGCCCTTATCCGCAGACGCGGCAAGCATTCCGTAGACCTTCAAGGCGTCGGAAACGTGACGCGAACGAGGCTTGGAGGGCTTCCAGGGAGCGGCCCCCTTCTCAGCGCGGCGGCGCTCAAGTTCCTCATCGCTGACATTCACTCGAAGCAGACGCTTGTTGACGTCGATCTCAATCTCATCGCCAGTACGGACCAAACCGATTGCGCCGCCTGCAGCGGCCTCGGGAGAGATGTGACCAATCGAGATACCAGAGGTACCGCCGGAGAAACGTCCATCAGTGATCAGCGCACACTTCTTACCCAAGCCCAGTCCCTTGAGGTACGAGGTCGGGTAGAGCATTTCCTGCATGCCCGGGCCACCCTTGGGGCCTTCGTAGGTGATGACAACGACGTCGCCCTCTTGAACCTTCTTGCTGAGAATCGATTCAACGGCCTCTTCTTGAGACTCCACAACGAATGCACGGCCGACGAAGTGGAAGAGTGACTCGTCGATACCCGCGCTCTTAATAACTGCACCGTTCTCCGCAATGTTGCCGTAGAGAACTGCCAGACCGCCGTCCTTCGTGTATGCATGCTCGACGTCGCGAATGCAGCCATTCTCGGAATCCGTTTCCAAGGACTCGAAGAGGTTCGCAGTCGAGAAGGCATGGGTCGTGCGCACGCCACCGGGCGCTGCAAGGTAGCGATGCTTGGCCTCGTCAGTGGCACTGCCACTGCGGATATCCCACTGGGCAAGCCACTCCTCCAAGGAAGGAGCATGGACGGAGTGCACATCACGGTTCAGCAGGCCCGCGCGATTAAGCTCGCCAAGCAGGGCGGGGATTCCACCGGCGCGGTGCACGTGCTCGATGTGGTAGGTCGTCGAGTTTGGGGCCACCTTGCACAGGCAAGGGACGCGGCGCGAAATCGCATCGATATCGTCCAAGGTGAAATCAACCCCGGCCTCGTGAGCGATCGCAAGAATGTGAAGAACAGTATTCGTGGAGCCGCCCATGGCAACGTCCAAGCTCATTGCGTTCTCGAAAGCGTGCTTGGTAGCGATGGAACGGGGCAGAACCGAATCATCATCATTGTCGTAGTACGCGCGGCACATATCAACGATGCGGTGGCCAGCTTCTAAGAAGAGCTTCTTACGCTCAACCTGCGTAGCCAAAGTCGTGCCGTTTCCGGGCAGCGCCAGGCCGATAGCCTCGTTCAGGCAGTTCATGGAATTCGCGGTGAACATGCCCGCGCAGGATCCACAGGTCGGGCAAGCATTGGCCTCAACCTGGGCGAGCTGGGTGTCCGAAATCGAATTATCCACGGCCATGACCATTGCGTCGATCAGGTCGAGACGGTGCTCCACAACGCCTTCAATGGAGGCACCAGACTCCATCGGGCCACCGGAGACGAAGATCGTCGGGATATTCAATCGCATGGCAGCGATGAGCATACCGGGAGTGATCTTGTCGCAGTTCGAGATACACACCAAGGCGTCCGCGCGGTGAGCGTTGACCATGTACTCCACCGAGTCCGCAATCACCTCGCGCGAAGGCAGCGAGTAGAGCATGCCATCATGGCCCATAGCAATGCCATCATCAACGGCGATGGTATTGAATTCCTTCGCGACGCCGCCCGCTTCGCGGATTGCGCCGGCGACAAGCTCGCCCATGTCCTTGAGGTGGACGTGGCCGGGAACGAACTGGGTGAAAGAGTTCGCGATCGCGATGATCGGCTTGCCGAAATCTCCGTCTCCCATGCCGGTCGCGCGCCAGAGCGCACGTGCTCCGGCCATGTTGCGGCCTTGAGTTGATGTTGCTGAACGCAAGGGCTTACTCATCGTTTACTCCCCCAATGACATTTTTGTAACTGTTTCAACCCTAGTTCCGCATGGGGGCTAGTTCTCACCCAGATCAGGAAATGGACGAGGCCTTGCGTACACTTTTCGCCATGTGGCGCGGTTTTGCGGCGCTTACTAAGGCTTTGCGAGCTGTCCACTTTTTGACCGCCCACACGGCCAGAGCGATGCCAGCCAGAGCAAAAACGATAAGTTGGTATCGCGAAATCCATTCTTCTATAAGCGCCCAATTCGCGCCGAGCGCATATCCAGCACCGATAAGGATCGAATTCCACACCGCTGAACCAATTGCCGTGTACACGGTGAAGGGCAGCAGTTTCATTCGTTCAATACCGGCGGGAATCGAAACCAAAGACCGCACGACGGGGACGATGCGTCCCAGGAGAACTGCAAGCGGGCCTCGGCGTACAAACCATGCTTCCGCGCGCTTGATGTCGGCCTCCTTAACAAAAGGAATCTTCGCGGCCAGTGAGTAGAAGCGCGCCCGGCCAAACCATGCACCCAAGGCATACAGGGCCAGCGCACCAGCCACCGATCCGAGCGTCGCCCACACGATTGCGCTGATCAGCCCCATACTTCCCGAGGCCGCAGCAAATCCTGCGGAAGGCAGGATCACTTCGCTGGGGATGGGCGGGAAGAGGTTCTCCGCAGCAACCGCAATACCTACGCCGGGTGCGCCAAAGGCGCCAACAAGAGAAACAACGGCTTGGACAATAGGTTCAAGAAGATTACTCATGCCTGTAGCATCACGGCGCAAGGCATGGAAGAGTTTTGCTCACCCTTTGTGTGGGCTGTGAAACCCGATCACGGCGCGGAGCACTGAACGAGCTCGCCCTCGCCCGCGATACGCAGGTGGTGTTCCGCGGCAGAGATGAAGACGGCCTCGCCTTGCCCCAGCGTGCACTCCCCCGCTTCGGTCGACAAACTCAAGCGACCACGGGTGACAAGGGCAATGCGCGGGCCCTCGCCCGGGACACGCAAGGCGGCAAGATCGGGAGTGCAGGTCATGACGGTCAGCTCGAATTCCTGTGCGGGAGCGAGGAAGCGATCCGAGTTTGGGCTGGGGTGCTCGGGAGCGAGGCGAATCGGCGGGAGCGCTGAAAATTCAGCGATTTCCACCAATTGCGCACTATCGACGTGCTTGTGGGTGAGACCCGCGCGAATAACGTTATCCGAGGCCGCCATGACCTCAACGCCCAGTCCCCGCTGGTAGGCGTGGATTTGGCGCGGCGGAATGTAGGCCGCTTCACCTGCACGCAAAGACACGGGATTCATGAGGAATGCCAGGATGATTCCTGCGTCACCACCGTGCGCGGCCTCGAGCTCACACACCAGTTGGTCCGCGCGAAGCGAAGGCGACTCCCCCGCTTCGAGGCGGCTCCGGCAGGCGGCGACAAATTCTTCCACCAGCGGCGGAGTCACCGGCGAATCAATATCGAAGACCCACGAGGCCAAGGAACGCAAGCCCCCGCGAACCGTGGAGAGGTTGAGGCGACGGCGTAGCAATTCGGCCAGCTCCCCATCCAGCCCTTCGAGGAGTCGACGCGCCTTTCGAGGCACTCTAAAGCCAATGAGCGCATCGAAATCGGTCAAGGCGTAGAGCATCTCGGGCTTGTGGTTCATGTCCCGGTAGGAGCGATTCGGCGCGGTGCGCTCGATTCCGAGAACTTCTTCGCGCAGGTAGCCCTCACGCGCAATTTCCTTGGTGGGATGAACCTGAAGAGAGAGTGTCTCGTCCGGTGCAATGACCTTCATGAGGAAGGGCAGGTTGGTTCCGAAGGCGTAGAGGATAGCCGAGCCAAGGGCTTTTTTCGGATCCTGCGCGATGAGGTCACCCAGGGTTCTCCCATCATTGATGAGCGTTGGGCCGTCGGGGTGATTGCCAAACCAGAGCTCCGAAACAGGCCTGGGACCGGGGGTTTCACCCAAGAATTCGGCGATTGCGCTCTGTGAGCCCCAATCGTCAAACTTGCGCCAGCCCTGCAGCTGTTCCATCTGGTCTCCTCAGCCTTTCCGTGACACCGAGGCCCGTGCGTCGTTGGAGAACAACGAGTGGACGACGTTTTTTCCGAAACACTCGGTATGTGTGAAAAGTTTAGCGTGTCCCCTCTTCGCGTTCAGCGAGAGCGCGTAATGCTCCACCCGATTCGTAGAGTTCGTCCCAGGTTCCACTTTCCACAATGCGGCCCGAATCCATGACGATGATGCGGTCGACATCGCGAATGGTGTCCAGGCGGTGTGCGACGACGATCAGGGTCTTCTCACTGGTGTGCCTGCGAATTCCAGCCAGCACGCGAGCTTCAGTTTCGCGATCAACTTGGGAGGTGGCCTCGTCAAGGATCATGATGGGGGTTTCGCGCAGAAGCGCGCGGGCAAGGGCCAGACGCTGGCGTTGTCCGCCGGAGATGCGCTCGCCCATTTCACCGACCTGGGTGTCGATTCCTTCGCTTTCCGAGGCGATCCACTCGCTGAGGTCAACCGCCTCCAGTGCGTCGTTCAGTTCAGCATCGCTTGCGTCGGGACGTGCAAGCAGAAGGTTTGCACGGATTGAATCGTTGAAGACGTGCGCGCGCTGCGGGGTCAGGGTGACAACAGAACGAATGTGATCTTGAGTGTCCTCACGCAGGTCCACTCCCCCAATGCTGATCGAACCGGAGTCCGGATCCCACACGCGAGCAAGCAGAGCAGCAAGCGTCGACTTACCCGAGCCCGATGCGCCGACGATTGCAGTTGTTGAGCCGGCCGGAATAGTGACAGTTACGTCGTGGAGGACTTGGGGGCGATGGTTCTCGTATCCTTCTGAGTCATCTTGAAGGCCTGAAGCTATAGCAACCTGCGGGTAGGTAAAGTCCACGCCCGTAATCTGAAGATCGCCGCTGCCAGCGATGGGGCGAGGGACTTCCGGATCGGGAACCAGTGGTTCACGATCGGTCACGGCGAAGATTCGCGCTGCCGAAGCGTAGGCCTGATCCAGATCCGCAGTGAGATCCTCAACCGCCAAAACCGGTGCAAAAGAGGCCAGTGCAACGCCCAAGGACATGGTGACCTGCGCGATGCTCAGTTTGCCTGAGGGGTAAGCCGAGCAGGCGACAAGGAGCTGAGCGACGACAGCCAGGGGAAGCAGTGCTTGATTAAAGCCTCGTCGAACGGCAATCCAGAAAGAGGTCTTGTACTGAGCTTGGAAAATGTACTCTTCCAGCTCGTCAGCCATTTCCTTCATGCGATGTTCCTGCGCACCGAAAGCAATGACTTCGCGTACGCCTTGAACCGAGTCGGTAACGTGGTGCGAAAGCCTGCCACGTGTTGCGCGAAGTACTTGCGCAGCTTCGTCGGTGGTCTTGCCACCAAAGATCGGAACACAAATCCCTGCCAGGACAAGGAAAGGTGCCAGAACAAGAGCATTGAGCGGCGAAATTGCCACGCCCATCCACACGACAGTCCCGATGGGAACGATCACTGCCGTTGCGAGGGGCACCAGGGTGTGTGCGAAGAAGACCTCGACACGATCGACGTCTTTCGTGACTCGCGACAGAAGGTCACCGGTGTCGGCGCCCTCGGTCATCGCCGGAGCTTGAGGTTCTAGCGAATCAAAGAAGTAGTTGCGCAGGAGGGCAAGAGAGCGGAAGGCCACATAGTGTCCCGCGTATTGCTCGAGGTAGCGGAACAGGGCCTTGAGCAGGGACATGATCACCAGCGCCCACACCACCCATGACAGGGTGACCGAGGCCGGATCCGAGGCATAGGAACCCAATGCCCATGTTCCCACTGCAAAGAGCGCGATCCCTAAAACCAACGCAACGATACGCGCAAGTAGCGAGAAAACAAGCGGGAAAAGGACGGGACGAGCGACGCGAATGAGACGGCGCGAGAGGTCCATGCGCGTGAAGTTCTGGGGGTTCATCGAAGTTCCCCTTCCTTCAGTTCAACTTGGCGGTCTGCGTGAGCGATCGTTGCTCCTCGGTGAGAGATTGTGATGGTCGTGCGCCCACGTGCAACGGTGTCGATTGCCTCCAGAATTCGCCTCTCACTTTCGAGGTCAACGTGCGCAGTCGGCTCATCAAGCAAAAGGATTGGGGCGTCTTTGATAAACGCTCTGGCAAGTGCGACGCGCTGCGCCTCACCGCCTGAGAGAGCCAGCCCCTTGTCACCGACGCGGGTATCCAAGCCCTCGGGAAGCCTCGCCAGAAGATCCTCGAGGCCGACGGTGCGCAGCGCCGTGAGGATTTCCTCGTCGCTGGATGCGGGGTTGGCAATCAGGATGTTTGCGCGCAAAGTGTCGGAGAAGAGGTACGTGGTTTGTTCGACGACAGCGATCTGCGAGCGAACCCATTGCAGAGGCACCTGGGAGATATCAACGCCATTAATGCAGATGGATCCTTCGCTGGGACGGTGGTGCGCCTGGATCAGGCTTGAGAGCGTTGATTTTCCAGCGCCCGAGGTACCCGTGATCGCAATGTGCTCACCGGGAGAGACACGAAGGGAGGCTCCGCGCAGGATCGGGGTGTCGGCCTCGTAAGCGAAGGAGACGCTGTCGATGCGCACTTCCCCAGGTTCGGGAAGCGAAGTCGGGGCAAGAACGCCATTTTCTGCCGGGTCGATGACCTCTGGGGTTTCGCTGGTGAAGCGTTTAATTTCGCGGGTTGCAGCGATACCGCCCATGCCGATGTAGAAGAATTGGCCGATTCGATCCAGAGGGTCGAGCATGATCGAGGAGAGCAGAACAAGGGTGATGGCCTGCCCGATGGTGAACCAGCCATCGCTCAGACGCCAGTAGGCAAGAGCGGTCGCACCGGTGATCATTCCCAGTGAGAAGACACCATCAACAACCAGCAGGACCATCTGGTTTCCGGCGAGGTAGCGCATGACTTTGCGGCGAACATTCTCCGCGGCCTGTGCAAGGGTGCGGCCCACACGCTTCCCAGCGCCAATGTAGGACAGTGTTGAAAGCCCCTGGATCGCATCAAGTTCTTGGGCGGCAAGAGCGCGCGAGGCCGTGCGATAGCGGTTCGACACTGAACGGAATGCCCTTTGGAAAGCTCCAACGGTCAGCGGAACCAAAGGAATCGAGATCGCAAGAAACGCTCCCGAAACCGGATCCATAGTAAAAACGACGACAACGACAAGAAGCGGGGTGAGCAAGGAAGCCAACATGGGGGCAATGAAAGTGCCACGATAATTCGAGCTGCGCTCAACACCATCGGTTGCGGTATTGACGATGCGACCCGAACGTTCCTTCGTGCGCTCGCTGACTCCGAGGCGGAAAACCTGGGCGACCATGGCGTGACGTAGACGTGGTTCTTCTGTGCGCAGGCGTGTACCGCCCGAGAAAGAGGCGCTAAAAGCCATCATTCCTGCTGCTAAGGCAAAGAGTGAAAAATACCCCAGTGACAGGAGAGCGACAGTGCCACTGATGAGGGAATCAATAACCGAACCGAGCTCGATGTAGAGAATGATCAGGAACATCGCAGGCAGCAGATTCTTGATGATCTCGATGACGTTCGATATCCCCTGTTTGGGATAAGGCTGCGGTAGTGCGCTTGGCGAGGCGTTGGACACGGGTCCCATCGATTCGCTCTCCTCATTCGGCTATATGACGTCATTTCATTATGACGCTACTTAGGACTACCTTAGCTTCTTAATGACAGAAAGTCATATAGAAGGGAAAGCTTCATACCGAAGACGCGTGAGGGGCGTTCGGAGTAATCCGAACGCCCCTCACACTAAAGTTTTACGATGCAAAACCGCGGGTTCCCCCACGCTCAGCTGAGCGGGAAGGCGGCCACGGCCTCGTCAATCGAGTCAGGCCAGACGGTACATCCAGCCGAAGGGATCTTCCGCGCGCCCCATCTGGATGTCCGTGATGTCCTTCCAGATCTGGTGGGTGACGGGACCCGCGGGAAGCTCGACGTCGAAATCGTCCGACGCAAGGCGAGCAATCGGGGTCACGACAGCGGCGGTACCACAGGCGAAGATCTCAGCGACCGAGCCATTCTTAATGCCCTCAACCAAGTCGGCAAGAGCGACGGATTCCTCGGTTACCGGCACTCCACGCGAACGCAGGAGGCGGCAAATCGCGCTACGGGTGCCACCCTCGAGGATCACGCCGGTGAGCTTGGGGGTACGCACGCTTCCATCGGCCATGACGACGAACATATTCATTCCGCCGAGCTCTTCGAGGTACTTGTGCTCGTAGGTATCCAGGTAGCAGACCTGCTTGAAACCGCGCTCTGCGGCTAAGTTCTGCGGGAGCAGCGAAGCCGCGTAGTTACCGCCAGCCTTTGCTGAACCGGTTCCGCCGGGGCCGGCACGGTGATAGTGCTTCTCAACCCAGATGGAGACGCCGGTCTGCGTGCCCGACTTGAAGTAGGGGCCGACCGGGGAGCCGATGACGTAGAAATCAACCTGGTGAGCGGAGCGCACACCGAGGAAGGGCTCGGAGGCGAAAGTGAAGGGACGCAGGTAGAGAGAGGATCCTTCAGCACCCGGAACCCACTTTTCGTCCGCACGCACGTAGTTGACGAGCGCGCCCACAAAGTCCTCAAGATCCAGCTGAGGCATGGCCAGACGCCAATTCGAGTGGTTCATACGCGCGGCATTGAAGCCCGGACGGAAGGTCCAAATGCTGCCGTCGGAGTGACGGTAGGCCTTGATGCCTTCGAAAGCAGACTGGCCGTAGTGAAGGACAGCCGCTGCGGGAGACAGGTCGAGGGGACCGAAGGGAATGACCTCACGCTGACCCCATCCGGTTTCGGGCGTCCAACGCATGTGCGCCATGTGATCGGTGAAAACTGTTCCGAAGTTCAGTTCCTCCATGGCCTTTTCGTAATCCGCCTGCGGAGTCGGATTCGGGTTCTGGGTCAGCGGGAAACGACCAGCCAGTTCATCTGCCGAAGGCAGAGGCTCCTCCCCCAATCGCTCCAATTCGGTGGGAGTGTGCTGCGTTTCTGTCATCGTGTCCTCCTCAAAAGCTGAAGTACGTTCAGAATATTCCCCTTGCGGGGGTCAAGCATTAGGTGGTCCGCCATCTGACCCGTTGGGGGGCGGTGACGGTGGGGTGGGCCTTTCGGTTCCCACTCCCCCGGCCATGGCCTCGTCAGCGGCGAATCAGCGCGACCAGGTCATTACCGATCTGCTCGGTCGTGCGGACCAAAGGATCACCAGCAGCGTTAGCGGCCGCGCGGTTGCGCATGTCCTCTTCAATCGCGTCCATGATCGCGCGCGACTGATCGGCGTATCCAAGGTGGTTCAGCATGAGCGCAACAGAGGCAATCGTTGCGGTCGGGTCCGCCTTGCCCTGGCCTGCAATGTCGGGCGCAGAGCCGTGGACGGGCTCAAACATTGAGGGGTGCGCACCTTCGGGGTTGATATTTCCCGAGGCCGAAAGGCCAACACCACCGGTGACAGCTCCCGCCTCATCGGTCAAGATGTCGCCGAAGAGGTTATCGGTGACGATGACATCGAAGCGGCCTGGATCGGTCACCATGTAGATCGTTGCGGCGTCAATGTGGCAGTAGTCGACGCGGACCTGCGGGTATTCGCTGCCAACTTCCTCGACGATGCGGCTCCACAGGCCACCGGCGAAGACCAAAACATTGTGCTTGTGAACCAGCGTGAGGTGGTGAGCCGGACGGGCTGCTGCCTGTTCAAATGCGTAGCGCACCAAACGCTCCACGCCAAAGGCCGTGTTGACGGAGATCTCCTGTGCGACCTCGTGAATCGTCCCCTTGCGCAGGGTTCCACCGTTTCCGGCGTAAAGACTTTCAGTACCCTCGCGCACGACGATGAAATCAATGTCTCCGGGGTTTGCCAGCGGGGTCGGGACACCCGGGTAGTAGTGCGAGGGGCGCAGATTGACATAGTGGTCCAGTGAGAAGCGGAGCTTGAGGAGCAGGCCGCGCTCAAGAACACCTGAGGGGACCGACGGATCGCCGATCGCGCCCAAGAGGATGGCATCGTGCTGGTCGATGACCTCGAGGTCCGTGTCGGTCAAGATCTCACCGGTGCGGTGATAGCGGCGCGCGCCCAGATCGAATTCTGTGTACTGCAGCGTGACATCAGAGGGAATGACAGCTTCCAGAGCCTTGATGCCTTCGGGGACGATTTCCTGCCCGATGCCGTCACCGGGGATTACTGCGAGTTTCAGATTTGTCATGCTGCCATTGTTGCGCGGGGGCGGCGGGTCAGCAGAAGGTGTCCATATTTCGGGGTGGTTGCTGGGCGGGGGGCGGGTTACTGGCACCAAACACCTCTTGACCCCCAAGAATCTACACGCGTAGAATCGTGACCATCGTCACCGGATACACCGCCCGGAACGCTCACCTACCAATCCACGCTGCGAGGAGGCAGCTAATGGCACAATCGAATGAGGAACTTCAGGCATCGGACCTGAATTTCCAGACCCCTGAGGGCCGCAAGAGCTTCTGGCTCAACATCGTTTCAGTCTGGCTGGGCACGACAATGGAATACGTCGACTTCGCCCTGTACGGACTCGCCGCCGGCCTCGTTTTCGGCGATGTCTTCTTCCCAGAGCAGACCCCGATCATCGCACTACTTTCATCCTTCGCAACCTACGCCGTCGGCTTCCTCGCTCGCCCGCTGGGCGCCATCATCTTGGGCCGCGTCGGCGACCTCCACGGCCGCAAGGTCATCATGGTGATCACCGTCGGACTCATGGGCGTTTCAACCACTGCGCTAGGCTTGCTCCCCACATACCGCCAAGTCGGCTGGCTTGCGCCTGCATTGCTCGTATTCCTCCGCCTCTGCCAAGGGTTCGGCGCAGGTGCCGAGCTCTCTGGTGGCGCAGTCATGCTCGCCGAGTTCTCCCCCGTCAAGCACCGAGGTGTGGTCGCCTCGCTCATCGGTGTCGGCTCCAACACGGGCACACTCCTTGCTTCTTCAGTTTGGCTTCTAGTCTTGACCATGCCGAAGGAACAGCTCATGACATGGGGCTGGCGAATCCCCTTCTTGATCTCAATCTTCATCGCTTTCTTTGCAATCTTCCTGCGCCGCTCCATGCAGGAAAGCCCCGTGTTCACCGCATTCAAGCTGCGCAAGCAGCGCGAACAGGAATCGGTCGTTGAAGCCGGCCTTGACGCCCACGAAGGCGGCTGGCGCGCATTCTTCGTCATGCTCGGCCTGCGTATCGGCGAAAACGGCCCCTCCTACATCGCGCAGTCCTTCCTCGTGGGCTACGTCGTCAAGGCTCTGGCCATGGAGAAAGCCGTTCCGACGACCGCTGTTCTGGTCGCCTCGTTCCTCGGTTTTGCAATCATCCCCTTCTCCGGATGGCTCTCGGATCGTTTCGGCCGCCGCATCACCTACCGAGTCTTCTGTGCGCTTCTGGTTCTCTACGCATTCCCGGCCTTTGCTCTTCTGCAATCTAAAGACCCGTGGATTGTCGGTTGCGTTATTGTTGTCGGAATGGGACTGGGGTCGCTGGGCATCTTCGGTGTGCAAGCGGCCTACGGCGTCGAACTTTTCGGCGTTCAGCACCGCTACTCACGAATGGCTGTTGCCAAGGAACTCGGGTCGATCCTCTCGGGCGGTACCGCTCCGATGGTCGCATCGGCGCTCCTTGCAACTTTCAATTCGTGGATCCCGTTGGCAACCTACTTTGCAGTTACGGCCTTCATCGGCTTTGCAACCACTTTCATTGCCCCCGAGACCCGCGGCCGCGACCTCACTCTCCTTGAGGACGCAATCTAATACCTCCCAAAGGAGCGAATAGACATGGCGAAGCAGCCCACCCGAGACGATGTTGCTCGACTTGCCGGCACCTCAACTGCGGTAGTCAGCTACGTCGTCAACGGTGGGCCTCGCAATGTCCGCCCCGAAACCCGCAAACGTGTTCTCGAGGCGATTGAGCACTTGGGGTATCGCCCTAACGCATCCGCTCAGTCTCTCTCACGAGGCCGCAGCGATCTTTTTGCGCTCCTCGTTCCCGACCTCGCGAACCCCTACCTCGCCGAGCTTGCCCAACGCCTCGAAGAAGAATTCTTCCGCAGGGACATGGTTTTGGTTGTCGGGGATTCTCATGATGACCAAGACCGAGAGTCGACGATTCTCGAGGCCTTCCGTCGCCAGCAGATCGCGGGACTCGCTTGGTACGGAGTCACCCAACCACTCCCTCTGGATCTTCTTGAGGACGCCTCGTTCCCGGTGGTTTTGCTCAACGAACCCGACGGGCAGCGTATGGGTCACTACCCGCGGATCACCCGCCTCGTCGCTGACGAGCAGGAGGCTGCGCGCATGGCGACTGAGCACCTCCTGCAGCACGGGAGGACTCGTGTGGCGATGGTTGCTGGCCCTAAGGGACGCCACAATGCCCGCGAGCGCATCCGAGGGTGGCGTTTGGCTTTGCGCAAGGCAGGGCTCGATGAGGGCACAGTCATTCACGGGCCGTTTACTCGCGCCGGTGGCGTTCAGGCTGCTCAAGCCTTGATCGATTCAGGTGCCGACGCGGTTGTTGTTTCGAACGAATTACAGGCTACTGGCTTGTTGCGAGAACTCCATCGTGCCGGGGTCGCCGTGCCCGAGGACATCGCACTTGTTGTCCTCAATGGAACGGCATTGTCTGAGTTTTTGTGGCCGCCGGTAACCAGCGTGGACGTCCCCGTGAGCTCGCAGGCCGAGGCGATCGCTGATTTTGTCACGGGAACGGATCGCGCGCGCGACCTGAGCGTGACTTCACGTTTAACGAAGCGAGCAAGCTGCGGGTGCTCGTATTCTTCCAAGGATTAATGATGTCCCTTCCGATCATTGTCGACTGCGATCCCGGAAATGGAATCCCGGGCGCGAATGTTGATGACGCTCTAGCTCTTCTCTATGCCCTGCGGCATCCTGAGTTGGATTGCCGGGCGGTGTGGACGGTTTTTGGGAACACGCCTTCTGATACAGGAGCGAAGTGCGCCCAAGAGATCGTTGATCGCGCGGCACTTAGCGGCCAGACTCCCCCTCACATTCAGCAGGGCTCGACCCGTCCTTTACACGCGAGCACGCAGCGTTGGGACCACCAGCGCGAGGAATACGCTTCGAGCCTCGAGGGGGTAATCGCGTGGGGGGACGGACGCTTCGTTCCCGTTGCGGGTGATGGGGATTCTTCCATTGACGAGGCCGTGGCTGAGAAGTTGTTCCGCGATGTTGCGGATGCCGAATCTGCCGCAGCGGCTGCATCGGCAAGCCAGAAGGTAACGATTGTTGCGATCGGTCCGCTGACGAATGTTGCGCGTTTGTTAGCTGCATATCCTGAGTGCAGCGAGCTTATTGAGCAGATCGTGTTAATGGGCGGTTGCTTTGGTTTCGGCGATCTTGTGGATACGAATTTTGCTGTCGACCCCGAGGCTGTGCAGATTGTTTTCGATAGTGCAATTCCGCTGACTATTGTTCCGCTGGATACGACTCGAACGACTCACATGTCTGAAGAGCGCTGGGAGCGCATATTGAAAGCTTGTGCGGATGAGGATTTGGCCGAGGCACTTCGGCAGTGGATTAATCCATGGCTCGCTTTTTCTCAGCAGACTCGCCCGGTTGATGGCATGTGGGTCCACGACTTGGTGACCCTGTTTGCGCTGACGAATCCTGAGTTGGTCTCGATTGAGGATGCGCATTGCGCGGTTAACGAGGCGGGGAAGCTGAAGCGTTGTTCTGACGGGCGTCTGGTAAGTGTTGTGACCGCGGTGGATAACGAGGGTTTACTGGGTGCTTTGGAGCAAGTAATCACTGCTCGGAACTAGGTTCTTTGCTTCACCCGCACCAAACTGCCCGCACATGCAGGTGGCGCGCAGTAAAGTGAAAGCATGCTTGACGATGCGGTTGCACAGAAATTGCGGGCGTTCTCTGAGGAGCGCGATTGGGACCAGTTCCACACACTCGAAAACTTGGCGAAATCTATTTCGATCGAGGCCGCGGAACTCTTAGAGTGCTTCCAGTGGTCGCCCGATGGGGATCCCCAAGCGATCAAGGAAGAACTCGCCGATGTCCTCACCTACTGCTACTTCCTCGCGATGAAGGTCGGACTTGAACCCGATCAGATCGTGCTGGAGAAGCTTGCCGTCACCGCCCAGAAGTATCCAGTTGAAAAGTCTCGCGGGAGCAGCGTGAAGTATGACCAGCTGGATTGATCCCGAGGACAACAGCGATTGACACCTGTGCAAACCCGCGCAATACCAATAAGAAAACCGCAAAATACAGCAGGCAAAAATTACATCTACGTCATTCAGATGCATTAATCTGAGAATACGCAGCACGCCTTCGGGGAAATCCCCAAGAATGCAGCCAGTGATCAGCGATGTTCACCCGGCACCTATCCGCCACACAGAAGGGCATCTCCATGCACAGTGATCCCAATGCAGACCAGCTCGCATTTGACGTTGATGGCGCCCCAACACCCAACGACAGCTCTACCCCTTCTGCATCGGTGGTCGCTGAGCCTTCCACTCCCCCATCTTCTTCAGCCAGCGCACTGGATATGCTCCTGGACGAGTATCGTGCGCGCGCGACAAGCGAGCGAGAGAAGGGCACACTCTTCGAGGAACTCACCCGTCAGTTCCTGCTCCACGAGGCGCGTTTCGCTCACCAATTCAAAGAGGTCTATCTGTGGGGCGAGTGGCCGGAGCGCCGAACGGGCGACACGCGCATCGACCTGGTCGCGATCCCCAACCAGCAAGAAGCCGGCCCTGTCGCGATTCAGTGCAAGTTCTATGCGCCGGGCCATAAGGTCAGCAAAGCAGATATCGACACATTCCTGTCTGCTTCAGGCAAGGAGCCTTTCGCTCGCCGCATCGTTGTTGACACTTCTGGCACCGACTGGGGCAAGAACGCCCAAGATGCGATCGAGGGCCAGCAAATCCCTGTCTCGCGCATCACGCTGGCGGATCTGCGTGATTCGGACATTGACTGGCGCACCTATTCGCTGGGCTCGATGCAGGCACCGAAGACCCGCGAGCGCAAGGTTCCTCGAGATCACCAGGTACGTGCACGCAGTGCTGTAATGGAGGGATTCACCAAACATGACCGCGGAACCATGGTGATGGCCTGCGGCACCGGCAAGACCTTCACTGCGCTGACCATCGCTCGCGAGTTTATGGAGAAGGAGGGCGGTACCGCCCGGATACTCTTCACGGTTCCCTCGCTTGCACTCCTCAAGCAAACGCTCGACGATTGGGCGGCCGAGGCCGACGGCGCGTTCACGGCGTGGGCGGTGTGCTCGGATACGAAGGTGTCCTCGTCGGCACGAAACGACACGGCCGAGGAATCCGCGGTGGACCTGCCGATTCCGGCGACGACGGACGGCCAGCGCCTCGCGGACTCCCTGAATGCGAACAACGCGACGGAGGGCCTGCAGGTCGTCTTTGCGACGTACCAGTCGATCGAGGTCATCCACCGCGCGCAGGAGATCGCGGGCGACGAGTCGCGCGATTTCGACCTGATCATCTGCGACGAGGCCCACCGCACGACGGGCGCGACGCTGACGGGCGAGGATGAGAGCGCCTTCACGAAGATCCACAGCAACGAGTTCATCCGCCGCGCGAAGACCCTGTACATGACGGCGACGCCGCGTATTTTCGCGGAGAACGCGAAGAATAGGGCGTCGGAGAAGGACGCGATCCTCACCTCGATGGACGATCAGGAGACCTACGGTCCGGTGTTCTTCCGCTTGGGCTTTGGCCAGGCGGTGAAGGAGAACCTGCTGACGGACTACAAGGTCATCATCTTGACGGTCAGCGAGGAGGAGGTGTCGCAGCACTATCAGGCAATCGCGGAGATGGGGGGCGAGCTGAACCTCGACACGGCCGCGAAGCTGACGGGCTGCTGGAACGCGCTGGCCAAGCGCAAGAACCCCGGTTCCAACGTGGACTACGGCGAGGATCGTGCGCCGATGCGCCGCCTGGGCCTCACAGTCCTGAACACGCACCCGCGCCCAGCTAGGCGCGGCGGACGGGGTCCAGTTGCCCATGAGGATCACTGCGCCCGCCAGTGGGATCAAGGTGCCCTGGACCGGGTGTGGATCACGGATTTCACCTACCTGCGGTGCGCGCAAGGCTGGGTCTACCTGTGCACCGTACGCGATGCGCACTCGCGCCAGGTCCTGGGATACGCCATGGGTGAGCAGCAAAGCACCGACCTGGTCATCAGCGCGCTCGACATGGCCGCGACCACCCGTGGCGGCTTCCCCCGTGGGGTCGTGTTGCACGCTGATCGAGGAACACAGTTCACCTCCAGAAACTGGCCGCCTACATCCTCGCCGCCCAAGGAACCATGTCGATGGGCCAGGTCGGAGTGTGCTGGGATAACGCCATGGCCGAATCCTTGTGGGCCACCCTCAAAACCGAGTACTACTACCGGCGTACCTTCACCACCCGCGACCAGGTATACACCGGGGTCGCCACCTGGATCGAAGACTTCAACAACCGCCGCCGCATCCACACCAGCCTCGGCGGCAAATCCCCCATCGAATACGAACTACACCAAGCGGCCTGGACAACAGCCACATAAACAAACCGTCAACAACTTGCGCACAGGCCCAAGTTAAACCCCGTCTCTATTGCGCGGTATGGGCAACGCGCAGTGTCTGATACCCACTCGCTACCGTGCGACGCCTCAGAGGGGTAAAGAGGTCGTCACCGCATCAGCGCGTGCCTGACCATGGCCTCCAGAGTGTCGTCAAGATTGTCTGCTTCAATGAGCGATTCGAGCCCCTCGCGACCGATCATCACGACACACATTTCTTGGTCAGAGAAGCGGAGCTCCTGGAGCTTTGCACTCTCGGTAAATCCAGCGAGAGAGACAAGGAAAGCGATACGCGAAGTACCTCGATTTTTCTGAAGCTTGGTCAGCAGAACAGACATCATCTGCTGCGATGCCTTTTCCACTCGATTTTTCGCCTCAACCAATATGAACGGCACGCCCGACTTTTGCCACACGCGACGGCTAAAATTGTCAATCTGAAGAACAAGGTCGATCTCTTCTGTCTCCGTTCTATAGTTCCGGCCAACCACTTTCAGGTCGTTGACCTGCGCGAACAGAAATGCGAGTAGAGCCTCCAGGCGTCGGCCACGCTCTTGGGATGTCCCCTCTCCGATTTTCGCCCAGGCACTTCGGCCGATCTCGCGTCGGGACTCCGGAGACAAAGGCACGCCGACATCCGTTAGGGCAGTCAGAATACTTCGAGGCTTGAGTCGCCGATAGTCAACGTAGTCATCGACCACCAGCACATCGGCTTCGATACTAGCGAGAAAGTTGGTGACGTCCGGCTTATAGAGAGCGGCAATTGGAAGGGCAACGGTCACAGCAATACCGCACGGGGCAGCGAGCAGGAGACGATCCTTCACGAACCGAGGGAGCTCCTCTTGAAGGAAGACATAGAGGAGGCGCCTCCGGTCATTAGATACAGCGGATGGGCGCCATCTCTTGCTTCCCAGAATTACCTCAACATCACGCTCCCAGTCTCCTCCATCCGGCGATGCGCAAATCGCAGTGATGGTCGACTCAATATCTCGCAAATCGACCCGCTTGCCGACAACCGGGTCACCCAAAAGCTCCTCCATGTCGAACTCCTTTTGCTCAGGCGGACGTCTCATCGGCATTGAGGAGTGCAGCCAACTGGGCGATCAGATTACGCCCCAATTGCTTCACCTCATCGTTGTCCGCAGTCCCTGCCGTCTGCGAGAGGAGTCGACTGAATACAGCAATCATTGACGACGTACGGCGACCGAGCTTGTCCACTTCAACCATCATTTGGACGGTGTCTTCGTAGGCATCATCAATGGTCGCGTCCGGCTTTTCGATGAGTTCGCAGATCGACGCATCAATAGGTGACCTGCCAGTGCCATTCGCTTCGGCGTCTTGGGCCGCAAAGTTAATGATTGGCGACACTTTACGCAAACTCACCGTGTCAGTGATGATCTGATCGAGTCTCTTCTGAACGAATGCCGCACTCACCCTGTCTTCGCCGAACTCATGCAGAATCGCCGGACGCTTGCGCCTAAGAGCATCCACAACATTCTTCTTCAACTCCCAGAAGAAGTTCAGTGGAATCCTTTCTTCACGAATATAGTCCTGCCACTCATCGGGCAGGGTCATGACATACCGCAACTGCCGAACTCTCTCCATTGAGAGACCCGTAAGATCTCGCAACTCGGAGTCATTGGCTTCGCGCCCTTCCGCCTCCTTGATCTCGTTCGCGAGGCGCTGCAGCGCTTTGGCTGTAGGAATGTCGCGCCAAGGCTCCCGGATCAGATGGATATTGAACATCTGTTGGAGGACTTCACGCTCGCTACGCTCCTTCGTGATAAGGGCAGGGATCGTCTCATGCCCGAGATCACGCGAACAACGATAGCGGCGCTCACCGTCCACGAGTACATACCTGTCGCCCCGCTGGTAGACAACGATAGGGACAAGCACCCCTTCCTGGTCAATTGAACCCGTGAGACGATCAAGTTCATCTTGAGGAAAGTCAAGCCGCGGATTGGCATCATTCGGCTCAACGTCTGAGATCTTCAGTTGGCACAGTTCGGCAGTTGGGTTGAGTGGCTGTTCAGCTACTACGCCGTCGGCCGACGCAACAGCTTCCTCAGAGCGTGCAGACATAGAGGTTCTCCGTTGCCAATTTCTTAGAAGTTCCTGTTGACCCACCCATTGTCGAGTGGTTTGCGTTAAATGACAAAGTTTCCACTTCCGAAAAATACTCACCCGCGATGTCAGCCACTGTGAGTTCACATGCTGCAAGCAGGCCAGCGGAAGGGTAACTGACCACAAGCGGCACGCGCATTCTGGCGACGTTCCGGCAGAGGTCGTGGAATGAAGCGACAACTCCGCTCTTCAACGAGAATCCAGTCGTGAAACGGTCTGAGCGGTTACGCCCCATCCCGCTCGCGTCTGGATAGTCATATCTATAGAGCGTTTCGTACACATGGTAATAGCGGCTGTACTGATCTTTAGTATATGGGGGATCAGCGTAGACAACTCCGATATCGTCGAGCCAACCGGCACTCACTAGATCAAGCGCATCCCCCACGTACACCGAGTTTCCAGATCTCCACTCCTCGGACCCAACAAGCGACACGTTACACAGTGCCTCGGCAAACTCATCCCATACCGAGCGCCCCCAGACACGAACGATGCGGGCATGCGCTGAGTCGGAATTCGGACGAAGGTATTGGGCCGTGTGACCCGGCGCATTGATTAGCACTGAAGTTGCCGAGATCCAAGCACCTAGAAGCCAGTCCCGGTCGCCAAGGTGGTCATCGCAATCAATAGCTGCTCGGATCGAATCCACTTCGATCGCTTGGCGCAAGCTCAAGTATCCTGCAGAAAAATATAGAGAAGCAAGCTCGTAATGATGACTGGTACTCGACACCGCGGCAGCACGTGCAGCGCGCCTATGGGGCGCGGAGTTGGCGACATGCTTTGCGTGCTGCATATACGCTTGCAACGAGCTACGACCGCCCGCAATGGCAGAACCTTCAGCGGCTAATTGGTCGGCGTACTTTGCCTCAAGTTCAGCGTAACGAGTTTTGAACATCGACTGCAATCTGGAAACCGTAGACACTGCATCTGCGGATCGCTGGAGCGCAGTGAATCGGGCGCGCGAAATAGAGGCTGTAAAACTAAGCGCATCGTTTGTCACTACCGATGTCGTGTCACGCAGACTCTCCGCGACGCTCCCCATACCCGAGAACAGGTCAACTGCCCTGCCTTGGCCCGTGAGGCTCACAATCGTGTCGCGGACAGGGTCGGCCATATGGCGCTTCGTCCCCATGTACCGCACCACCACGCGATTGTTCTCCTCGTGCCAGGCAACCATCCTCGCGGTCACCACTCGTACACTATAGCAGATCGGCTCATCTCACGCCTTGCCACGCCGTTTCACGATAGGCCTTAGGCCTTGCGCATAGACGCTCTAGGTGTACTGATCGGGGAGGTTGATTGAAGGTTTGCGATCCGGGAGGGAACTGCTGCACGGTGAGGTGACATCTGATCTGGCTTGCCCGCTGGATGGCCTGGAAGGACGTTCACTGTGTCTGCTCCGTGCCCTCAAGAGTTCCGAGAAGACGTCGTGCGTGTGGCGCAATCCCGTGAGGACGGGATCACTATCGCGCTGATCGAGAAGGACTTCGGGATTCACGAGATGACGCCGCACAAGTGGATCCGCCAAGCAGACACCGACAACGGCGCCAGGCCGTACCCGCGAGAAAGCAACTGAGCTATGCGAGGCCCGCTGCCGAATCGGCCTGTTGGAACAGGAGAACGAGGTCTTGCGCCGCGCGGCCGTCCACTTCTCCCAGGAGAACTTGCCAGGAAAGGCTCTTCACACTTGTGAGTGAGCTCGCCGCTGACGGTATCCTCGACGCGGTGTCCTTGCGGGTCTTGAAGCTCTCCCGCCAGCCCTATTCCCTTTGGTGGAAGCAACAGGTCACCACAGGCGAGCTGGGCGAGGTCTCCCGGGCAAGCGCCCTGTTCACCGCATATATGGTAGATCCCGAGTTTTATCATCGGCTTCTTGCCGATAATGCCGCAGCCGCGGGTGAGGTCGTGAGCACATGGACCGTGTGGCGGATCTGCCGGGATAGCCAGTGGTGGTCCGTTTTTGGGAGGAAGCGGGTGAAAACGGTAAGCGCCCCGGCCTGTCCGTGCATGATGATCTGCTCCAGCGGGACTTCACCGCTGTTGACCTGAACGAGGTGTGGCTCACCGACATTACCAAGCATTTCACCGATGAGGGCAAGCTCTACCTCTGTGCGATCAAGGACGCGTTCTCCGGTCGGATCGTAGGATATTCAATGGGCTCAGGGATGGAGGCCCGTCTGGCAGTAAACGCCCTGGAAAACGCTGTACAGCGGCGCGGGAACGTGGCGGGGCGCGTTGTGCACTCCGACCGCGGTTCCCAACTCGGAGCACGCTCCTTCGTGAACGCTCTGGATCGTCACCATCTGATTGGATCGTTGAGACAGGTCGGAGCCGCCAGAGACAACGCCGCGATGGAATCCTGCTTCGTGCTTCTGCAGAATAACTTGCTGGACCGTAAGTACTCGCGCTCCCGTGAAAAGCTACGAGCCGCGATCATCACATGGATCTAATCTAGAGAACCTATCATCGGTGCCATCGCCAAGCCCGCATCGGACGCTTGGCCCCCATCGAATACGAAACCATCACGAATCCCACCACGAACCTCGCACCTTGGCACCCCAACTGTCACCTATTCTTGCAGCAGTCCCAGCCCTCCCCTATGCCGCCAGGCGTGAAGGGCTTCCAACTGGTCCGAACGTATCAGGAACCAGTAATCGTGTTCAGGCGGCTGGCGATCCCTTTAGTGAGCGCGTCTCGCCCTTCACCGTTGTTCAGGTACTTGAGCGCCCGAATCCCTTGAAGGTCAAAGGGGATATCATCCATGGACTGAGCAACCAGAATTGTGTCACGACCGAGCGTGTGCGCGATGCCGACTTCGTAGAAGACGTTAGGATTCTTACCGCTGAGGTCGGCGATGACGACTCGGGCGCGCCAGATGAGGCTCAGGACGTCATCGAGAATGTGGTCTCGTTCCCAGATGTCGTCGGCCCGCAAACAGCGCATACCCGCTGCTTCGACACCAGCTTTCATAGACTCGTACACCGGAGTAAAGCCTGCATTGAACGGCATCATCACTGCCACGAGGTCGGATTCGAACGGCTCTGAGATCGGGAACTGGAACACTTTGGGTTTGACCCTGGCCGCGATCTCCTGATCTAGGACGCGATACAAATCAACGTCTTTCACAGCCCAGTGTGTTCGGTGAAACTCCCCGTCCGCGATGTCCAAAGCAGCAGCTGCGGCCTCGATTCTAGGTGAAGGAATCGTTGCAATCGCAGGGTTCGGGACAAAGGTGAACGTGTACCCATACCGTGACTTGTTCACATTCGTGACATGGCCGACGCGCGCAATTTGCGGCTCGTCATCGAACCCAGTCTCCGGCATGAGCAGCGTCGGAAGGTTCAGAAGGCGGTCAACCTTAACCTCGCCCCGAGCCTTCCCAGCGGCCGGAGCGATGTACTGACGGACTTCATCGACCGTGTATTCAAGCAGGCGGTCGGCTCCGACCTCGCCTCGTGTCAGGCCGATCAGCAGGTTGTACATCGCAGTGTCCCCTCTCGCGCACCGGACCGACCTCGAACTCATCTCGAAGGCCTAGGCACTCCGCGGCAACCACGAGTGCTCAAGCCAAGTATCGCACACCCCACGGACACCCAGGGTCCACAGTCGCTGACGTGTACCTCTTAGGCGTACCGCCGCTACGTGGAGAGGACTGTTGGGATGGCGACGTTTGTTGATCCGGTTGCTGATGCTGCTCAGGCCTATGAAGGGTTGCGCGGGTTGGCGCACGCGACTCGCACCTTCGAGGATCCGGCCGATACGTACCGAGTGTTGGGTGAGGTATCGGGGTCGGTGCGGTTGTTGCGGCTGGTTCTAGACCAGCTGTCTCGTGCTCATGCTGATCGACGTGGAGGGGATGTAGGCGAGGATTACGTATCTGGCGCAGTGGGACTTCGGCGACGAAACTACTGGCGCCGCGTTCGTGAACGGTGAGGTGTATGACCAGCTGCCGACCGGGCAGCGGGATCGCAGCTTCGAAGCCGACGGGTATGTGCTGACCTACAACCCCCAGATGTGGTATGTCGGGCTGGTCCGCGAACACCCCGCGACAAGACCGGGGACCGCGACGAGTATTTCACCTGCTCCGGACGACGCCGCAAAACCACCAACTGCACCCGCTCCGCGATCCTCGCCGAACGCGCCGAAGCCGAGATCGAATGCACCTACCAGCGCAACTCCCTGAGCCGAACCCAGGCTGAGCACGTCCGGAAAGTCCTGAACAACATCTTCGACCAGCTCGAAGGATCCAGCGAGGACGAACGCAAGCTCCTGACCACACAACGCGACAAGCTCGAAGCGGAACGCCTCTAACTCGTCCAAGCCCACTACACTGACGCGATCCCACTCGACCTCCTCAAGAGCGAACAAGACCGCATCCGCGCCAGCCTCGACCAGATCACCACCCGGCTCGACAACTGGCAACTACGTGGAATACCGTGTGGTCCCATATCAAGCCGTGTCTGCAAGCCGCATCTGATGATCCTGCCCGTTTCGCAGGGGTTCGGGTATTGGGGGTCGATGAGCACGTATGGCACCACCAAGACCGACGCCGCCGGGGCCCACGTGAACTCACCGGCATCGTGGACCACTCGCGGGAAGGACCATCCCAGGGCCCACTTGTTAGACCTTGTCCCGGGAAGGTCTGGCACCGTGCATGAGAACTGGCTGGCCGAGCGCGGCGAAGACTTCCGCGCGGGAGTGCGAATCGGAGGCTGGATCCCTTCCAGGGATATAAGAACGCCATCGCTTAGCCAGCTCCAAGACGCAACCAGCGTGCTCGACGCCTTTCACATCGTCAAGCTCGCCGGTGATGCCCCAGGTGAGGTACGCCGCCGCGTCCAGCAAGACACGACCGGTCACCGCGGGCGCAAGGGGGATCCCCTCTATCAGATCCGGCTTCTTTTGCGCGCCTCGCGCCACAAGCTCACCCCGCGTCAACAAGAACGACTCCGTGCGGCCTTCACGGCAAATGAGGCGCATATCAGTGTTGAAGTCGCCTACCGCTGCGCCCAGCAAGTGCGAGACGTCTTCCATCAACCCACACCCACCCAAGGCCGGCGCCTGGCTGCACACCTCATTGAGCGCCTACCAACGTGTCCCATCCACGAAATCGCTCACCTAGGGCCGGACCCTACGCAAATGGAAGGACGCACTCGACGCCTACTTCGACACAGGCGGAGCCAGCAACGCACCCCACCGAAGCCATCAACGGACATTATCGAACTAGGCAGACGCACCGCCAGAGGCTACCGCAACCCCACCAACTACCAACTCCGAATGCTCCTCATCGCAGGAGGCCTCGACGCCTCCACCCACACTCAACTATGAAGAGCCATACAGGCTCTTCATAGTTGAGTGTGGGTGACCGGGTGTTGGTCGGGGATTGCGCGTAGATATCGATGTCCTCGATGTTGAGCGGACTTCTACCCCCGCTGTCTTCAAGATCCTCAACATCCACCCACACCCGGCCACCCATACCCATAAATGCGAAGGGCCCAAAAACGCATCAACCAACATGTGTGCACATTTGCCCCTACAGCGGGATCTCCAACAATTTGCGGTTGGAGCGTCAATCGCACCTATGTGCATCTTGAATGCGCCTCGCTTTGACACAACGTATGCATATTCACCGCCCATGCAGGCGGCAGCAGACGATACACCACGCCACAAACACGCAGATAAACCGCCATTTTCCGCACTTTTCCAGTGAAGCCGACGCGCCACACTCATCGCGACAACGTGGCCTCGCGCTCCCTCGCGCGCATGTGACAGCTTCATTGTTCCTCACTGCCAGGCGGAGTAGTCTCTACATTCATCGCCGCGCAGAAAGAATGGCCTTTCCATGCATGCGAGATCAGCAATTGTCATTCACAGGTGAGGCAAAAGCATCATGACCGAGAACAAGTATCTGGCAGACGGTCCTCTCGTCGTAGCAATAGACTCCTCGACGACATCCACGAAGGCGATCGTCGTCGACGCAGAAGGAAACATCTGGCACACAGCCAAGCAGAACATACAGCTGCACACCCCCGCGATGGACCAGTACGAGCACAACCCGATCCGCTGGTGGGAAACCAGCCGCGCGACCATCGGGGAGGTGCTCTCCAAGCTCTCGCCGACGGACCGCAGCCGCATTGCAGCCATCGGCATCACCCACCAGCGCGAGTCCTTCGCCCCCTTCGACAAGGACGGCCGACCGCTCCGAAACGGCATCCTGTAGCTCGACGGCCGCGCCACAGAGCAAATCCGCCGCTACGGCAGCGAACATATCCACGAGCTCTCCGGAAAGCCAGCCGGCGTCACCCCCGCCATCTACAAGATGGCCTGGGTCAAGGAACACGAACCCAAGATCTTCGCTGACGCCTACAAGGTGATGGATGTTCACGGCTACGTCGCCTGGATGCTCACCGGACGCCCCGTCAGCTCGCAAGCCGCGGCGGACTCCCTCGGCCTCTTCGACATCCAGAAGCGCGACTGGTCCGACGAACTCCTCGACATTGCGGGCGTTTCCCGCGAACAGATGGCAGACATCGTCGAACCCTCCTACGAGATGGGCACCCTGCGCAAAGAACTCGCCGAGGAGTGGGGCATCGCCGAAGTGCCCGTCATCGCCGGCCTCGGCGACGGACAGGCAGCCGGCATCGGAGCCGCCGCCGTCGATCCCGAGATCGGATTCCTCAACCACGGCACGGCAGTCAACGCGGGCGTCGACTCGCCGATCTACAGGTACGACAAGGTCTTCCGCACCCACGTCTCCGGCATCCCCGGCAACTACGTGTTCGAGGTCCTCCAGTCCTCCGGCTCCTACCTGGCCGGTTGGTTCCGCGAAACCCTCGGCGATCCGAAGCTCCTCGGCGCACCCGACCCCGCCCTCGACGAGGCCGCGAGCCGCATCCCGCCGGGCTGCGAAGGCCTCGTGACACTCCCCTACTGGAACGCCGTCCAATCCTCCCACTGGGACTCCGTCGCCCGAGGAGCCGTCGTCGGCTGGCGCGGCACCCACTCTCGCGCCCACATGTACCGGTCCATCCTCGAATCCATCGGATTCGAAATGCGCTACAACCTCGACTCGATCGAGGCGGGCACCGGCGTCAAGTTCACCGGACTGCGCGCGATGGGTGGCGGCACGCGCTCCCTCCTGTGGCGCCAGATCATGGCTGACACGACCGCCCTGCCCATCACCGTGTGCACTCAGGACAAGATCTCCGCGCTCGGTGCGGCGGTCCTCGCCATGGCCTCGACGGGCATCTACGGCGAGCATGACGTCGCCGCCACCGCGAAGAAGATGGCGCAATACGGCGAAGCAATCGAACCCGACATGGAGAAGCACGAGCAGTACTGCGACGTCGCCAAGGTCCAGCGCAAGCTCTACCCGAAGCTGAAAGACGTGTTCGAGGACCTCTACGAGCTCTCCCGCAAGGCCCCCTCGACGAAACCCGAATCGCCGAAGGCAGAACTCTAGGAATCGTAAGGAGAAACAATGTCTACTATTACCGTCCTTGGCGCCGGAGCGATGGGTTCAGCCATTTGCACGCCGCTCGCGGACGCCGGCTGGGACGTGCGGCTGTGGGGAACGTGGCTCGACGATCACCTCCTCGACGCCATCGAGCGAGGCGAGAACCACCCGCGTACCAACCAGCCGTTCGCGCAGGGCGTCACCCTCTACCGCTCCTCCGAACTCGACGAGGCCCTGGAAGGCGCGGACACCGTCATCGTTTCCGTGGCCTCCGTCGGCGTCGAGCAGGTCGTGAAAATGGCGCTGCCCGGCATCGTCAAAGCCGATGCTCTCATGGTGACCTCCAAGGGATTCCTTGAGTTCGACAACGGCGACGTGCTCTTGCTGCCCGACTCGATCCGACGCATCGCCGCAAACGAGGGATACGACAACCTGCCGCCGATCATCGCTGTCGCGGGTCCCGTTAAGGCGAATGAATGCGCGGCACGGGAACCCACCGCAACGATCTTTGGGTGCAAGGACCTCGACGTTGCCATCAAGTACGCGCGCGCGATTCGCACCGACAACTACGCCATCGAGGCCACCGACGACGAGACCGGCGTGGAAATCTGCGCTCCCATGAAGAACGTCTTCGCGATCGCGCTCGGCATCGCTGACGGCCTCCAGGAGAAGACCGGCGTCCCGCACCACAACCTCAAGGCGGCCACATTTTACGAGGCCGTGAGGGAGATGTCGATCCTCGGCACCTCGCAGGGTGCCAACGCAATGACCGCATCCGGCCTCCCGGGTGTCGGCGACCTCGAGGTGACGGGGCTGTCCGGGCGCAACAAGTTCTACGGCGTGCGCATCGGGCGCGGCGAAGGGCCGAAGGAAGCGCTCGAAGAGATGGCTCGCCTCGAGCAGACCGTCGAAGGCGTTCCTGCGGCCGGTTTGGCGCTCAAATTCGTCGAACAGCACACCCCGGAGCTTGGCGATCAGCTACCGCTCATGAATGCCGTCATCGACGTTCTCTCCGGCCAGGTCGAGGACGTCAAGACCAGGATCGGGCAGGCGGTGCTGCCCGCTCAACCGTGATCTTGGCTCCTCCTCGTTCGCATCCATCGGTGGCCACATTGTCGAGGCCTCCGTTGGGTGCCCACCCACTGTCCACACGGCGGGTGGCACGTGCCCAATCGAGGGGGTGAGCGACTCTTGGTGGGGTCGGCGATGACCGAAAAACTAGGCGTCGCCGACCCCACAGCAAGTCAGTAAGCGGTCACTTGGCGCCGGCAGCGTCCCTTTCGAAGCCGATCTGCCAAAACCCCATATCCAGCAGCTTCATCTGGGGATAGACCAGGTCCTCGGTCCGCATTCCTCGCCGCGCTTCCTCAAGGCGGTCGTTGTGCTCCTCGTAAATATCCGCGAGTTCGAGGAGAGATTTCTTTTGATAAGTCTTCTTTTCTAAGCCTAAATACCTCGCTCCTTCTTCAAAGAATCTGTCGTACGCGGGCACGCAGCCGAGCGTTCCCATGAGGATTTTCGTGATGAGGACCGGGGACACAGGAGTCGTAACCTCATGCCCTGCGATCTCTTCGCGGATCGGATCGAAATAGCGGCTGATGTCGTCGTACAGCTTCTTCAGCTGCTCCCAAACGTCACTGTTTCGCAAATCCGCGCACGCGAGCCCAAACAGGCAGTCGTACTCGGGCTTGAGGATCTCCTCGACGATGGGCGTGTGCACCTTGTAGTCCTTCTGAAGTATGAAGCACGAGCCCCGATACATTCCCCAGCTCGCCAGGTAGAAAGCGAGGTTCAGGCTCAAATAGTCATAGTCCGGGGAGGAGTCGGTCCTCGCATCTCGAAAAAACGCGATAGCAATGCTCCCACGAGCGAGAGCACCCATTCTCATTCGTGCGCGCGTCTTCGTAGAAGGTCTGCGCAGCGTTGATCAACTCATCGATGGCATCCATATCATCTGACCTTCCAGATGGAAATCCAGCCCGTCCACTCCAAGGGAGCGGCGGGCTGAACGGTTGACTAAACCGTACAACGTCGTCCGTTTGGGAATCACGCCTATCCCTCCGTCACAGGAGAGCTCACACTCTCGCACCCACAGCTCACGACGAGGCCAGGGCTCAGGTTTGCACATCCGTGCGGTTACGGGAATGCGGGTGGGAGGATTTGCGTGATGGTTGCGCAGCATTCTTAGTATTTCGTGTCGGTTCTGCGCATACCCTGATGAGAAAGGACGCACCCCCAACGGTGGGGGCGCGTCGGAGGACACCTCACCGTTGAAGCACACACACACCATGAAGGTCCCGCCCCTATCCGAGCGACCCGTCACCGAGGAAGAAGAGCAGGACTTCCTCACCCCGCCGTCGCGCCGCAAGAAGCGCTCCCTAGCAGCACGGCGCGCAGTGCTGCGCCCGTGGGCAATCGGTATCGGCCTCACTGTGCTGGTAGCTGTAGCAGCTGTTGCTGCCTACAGGCTGGCCGCAGGCATTGACTTCTGGACCGAACACCCCACCGCCGCCGCGACACCCACGGTCTACCCTCACGAATTCGGGTCGGCGTCGATCGCTCCTTGAACGTCGTTAAACAGCAGGTTCGAGATCTCCACCTGCACGATCTCCACATTCGGCACATCATGCAGCAGCAGCGGGTCATCGGCCGAGGTCTGCAAGGCCAAAGTTCCACACCCGAACAGGCGATCGTTCAGGTCCTTGACCATTTGAATGTCCGAGATGCGGCTGAGCGGCAGGTCGTGCCCCGCTCGCTGGAAAATACCCGAGCGCGTGATGATCCGCTTCGTCGTCACCGTGTAGGTCGCGGCCATCCACTTGGCCCACGGCACGACAAATAGCGGAACCGCAATAATGACAAAGATGATCCAAATCGCCGGCAGCGCCCACTTTCGCGAGTCCACAGGCACAAACACCGATCCAACAATCGCGGCAACAAGCAGCAGCACAACCGCCACAATCCTCCACAGCAGCACCTTGATGTGCGTGTGCATATGGCGGACGACAACTTCATCTTTGCTCAGGAGCTTTTTCGACAAACCCATACCCTCATTCTGCCAGACCACGCCCCACCCTTCTAACAATTTCGACTCCCCTCGAGCCTGCTAGTCTGGAGCAGTCGAGAGGAAACACATGAACACCCTGGTCACTATCCTTCTGGTTTGCGCCGCACTCATCGTTGTCGTTGCCGGCCTCCACCTCTTCGTGACCGGGCTTCTGGTCCGCAACCAAGCCGTCCGCCCGCCCCTCGGCCTCTATCTGCGCGATATCCCCGTCGGCTCGCACGCCTGGAACGCCGGCCACCAAGCCGTCTGGGTCCTCCTCTTCATGGGCGGAGTCCTGGGCACCGCGCAAGGAATTGCGGTCATCGCGATGGCCTTCATGCATTCCTCTGGTTCAACCTCGACCAGCCTGATTTTCCTTGTAATGGGCGCGCTCACCGTTGCGGTCCTCGGCTGGAATGCGCGAGCAGGTGCAACCCAGGTTGCGCTTGCGACGATCGAAGAAGACCAGTCCTCCACTGACGAGGCCTAGCCGGGGCTTCCCGGCTGCCCCACGCTGCGCTCCGCCCCTCGACCCAACCCGCCCCAGCCTCGTCCGCAAACGCCGCTTTCCCCAAAACACACACGAAGTCGGCAAATGTCATGCCTTATAGCCTGTGTCTTTTAGTAACTTCGTGTGGAGGGCGAGGGACGGACCCGAGGTAGCCTGTGTCTTTTGCCGACTTCATGTGACAGGCGGTCGGCCGGGCAAGACACCAGCAAACACAAAAACAGCTTGCACCCAGCATACTTTCAGCTATTTTCGTTGATAATCCCCACATTTTCGCAAAACTGTACGGAAGTGCAGGCTCACTGCGTTACAGTGGAAACCTATCTCAAGAGAACCTGAATTTTCTCTGGAGTTTGCATGATCCTGTCAATTATTCGTCAGCGCAGAGCGCTCGGCGTGGCCGCAGCGCTCATCACTGTCCCCCTCGCGGGCGCAGCACTGCTCGCCCCCACTCACGCAGCCTCGGCCGCTGATGGAAGCACGGCCTCGGCAATCACGCGCCCCGAAGTTTGACAATCCCCCAACACCGTCATCAAGAGCGTCTTCTCCCCCGACGGCGACGTTGACAACTCACTGACCATTAATCACAACCCGACGGCCACAACTGCCACCGACGAAGCCGACCGCTTTGGCGAAATTGAGATCGCACAGGGCACGACACTGACTGTTTCGGGCGAGTTCTCCAAGTACACGACCTCGCGTCCTCTGGGCGGCACTTTCAACGTCAATACAACGATCATCGCTGCATCACCCTCGGGGATTGGCGGCGATTTTGATCCCGACCTGATCGGCGTCATCAACACCTCAACCGACCCGATCTCGCAGGCAAACAACGGCGGCAAGCTCTCCTACATTTTCAAGGCTACGAATCGCGCCGAGCTCGGAAAGACCTACATCGAATACTTCCACCACACACTGATGGGTAACTCAGACTCCCCCATCAACACCGGCGGAAACACGAATCACCTGTTCTACACGGGCTTCCGCGTAAAGGTTGTTGCGCCGAAGAACTGCGCCCCCATCGTTTATGACGCAAACGGCGGCACCATCAAGGGACAGGCAACCTACACTGACGCGGTGGCCTCGACCGGTACTTCAATTACAACGCGCACGAGCCTCCTGACTGAAGAGCCCGTTCGCGATGGCTACGCCTTCGTGAACTGGGCGAATAGCACGACGCTGCTCGGCACGACCTACACCTATATCTACAAGCCGGGCGCGAATGTCTCCGTGTGGACGACCGCTGCCACCACGAAGACCTGGGAGCAACTGCTCGAAACTAACACCTTTAAGGCAGTGTGGGCGCCGAAGTACTCTCTATGCTACGACGCGAACGGCGGCTCGACGACACCACCAAGTGTTGAGGGCAACTTCGAGGTTGATCGCAAGACCGGTGACGTTACACAGCCTTCGGTCACAAAGACCGCTGCTGACGCAATCACTCGCGACGGCTACACCTTCAAGGGCTGGAAAGACCAGGCAAGTGGCGAGGAATTCACTCCCGGTGACGCGGTCGAGCTGACCACCGCGAACCCGAACCGCGTGCTGGTTGCACAGTGGGAGCAAAACGTTGTTCCTACCCCCACCCCCAACGACCCCGGCGCCTTCGGCAACCACTCCAGCGCCAGTTCCGTCAGTAACCACGCCGGCACCTGTGCCTTCGGCCTCTACTCCCCCGGTTGCACCGACTGTTCCGGCAAGGCCTGCAACTCCGGCAACGCCTTCCACTCCTCAGTCTCCGGCTCCGGTCGGTCCCAACCAGCCCTCTGACCCCGGTCAGCCCGGCGGTAACCCCGCTCAGCCTGGAACAGAAGATCCGGCACAGCCCGCTCAGCCTGCGCCTGAGCAGGGAACGCAGGGTGGAAACGCTCCGCGAGCACTGGCACACACCGGGTGGTCGCCCGTCACTCTTGCTGCCTCGGCAGCCTTCTTGAGCATGGGAATCACGGTCCTCATGGCAGCGCGTCGCCGCGGCGAAAACTGAAGCGCTGCGGCGAAAGTACCTAGGGCCCACTCAGCGGAATAGCCCTAGAGCTACCAACACATTTCAATACAAACAGCCGGGGCCGGGGAGCATAATCGCACTCCCCGGCCCCGGCCTCGTCAATCAGCGGATAACCAGACGTTCCGGTCAGATCCACGCTCCCGAACGAGCGAAGTAGTACCAGCGGCCATCGATCATCTGCCAACCGGTACGCATCTGGCCATCGGTGCCGAAGTAGTACCAGCTGCCGTTCTCTTGGAGACAGCCGTTCGTGCGGGCGCCGTACGAACTGTAGTGGATCCACTTGCCGTCCTGCTGCTCCCAACCGGTGACCATGATGCCGTCTGCGTTGAAACGGTAGGTCGCATCGCCAATAACCACGCTTTGCGAGGCCGCGAAGCTGCCGTCCTCGAGCTGCCACTTCCAGCCGGCGCCGGTGTTCACCCAGTGGGCGGGTGTTGTGGAAGGCGTGGGATCAGGCGCCGGGGTCGGCTCGGGATCAGGGGTGGGCTGCGGAGCGGGCGTTGGATCGACTGAAGGCGTGGGAGCCGGAGTCGGGTCCATCGAGGGAGTGGGGTCCGGCGTAGGCGCCGGGCTCGGATCCACCGTCGGAGCCGGCGTGGGCTGCGGATCGACCGAAGGCGTCGGCTGCGGAGTAGGCGCGACGTCCTCGCCCGGGTCCTTCAAACCCAGGTAGGCGGCATCAAGGCGCATGAAGTCAATGTTCTTGTACCCACCGGTCTCATAAAGCAGGCCCCAGGTTCCATCATTCAGCGCGTGCAGTGTCGAGTAGGCCATGTCGCCGCTCTCGAAGACCTTGCCTTCGTTCCAAGTGAAACCATCGTCGTAGGACACGCGAATCGTTCCATTCGCGCGGGCACTCGACGAATCCGCGTTCGAGAAGAGCAGCACGCGCGCACGCGCCGATCCCTGCGGCGCATTCGGATATGCGCGAATGATCGAGGCATTGTTGCGAGGATCCGTCAGGTCCCAATTGTGGCGGAAAGGACCCCAGGTTTGGCCGCCATCGTAGGAAATCGCCTCGAGGCGCTGGCCCGCGGTGCCCTGCGTGCGAGAGTTGAGCAGCAGGCGCCCATCGGAAAGCTCGACGACCTTATTCTCATCCGCACTCCCCTCACTGGGAGCACCCGGCTTCCACGTTGCGCCGTGGTCATCAGAGTAGACCGAAACGGCCATAAGCGAGGTGCTACCAGCATTTGCAACCGCGTACTGCTGAATCAATCGCCCAGCGTGTGCGCCATAGCGCAGCTGGATGCCCTCACCGGAGGATGCGAAGCGAGTAAACCACTGATCTTCATTACCCTGCGTCACCTGATCAGTAATCGTGCGAGGATTCACCCAAGTCTGACCGTTGTCGTGCGACTCAACAACGTGTGCGTGGAGGATGTTGCGCGCATTGGGATCGGTACCCAGCTGCGACTGGAAGAGCCCCGCGTCAAAAGACTTCACCGAGAAGAGGAAGATCGTCCCGGTGGTGCGATCAACAACGAAAGAAGGATCCGAGAAACCGACCTTATTCGCACCGGGCATCCCGGCCAGAGCAGTTTGAATCGGTGTCCACGACTTACCGCCGTCCTTCGAGATGCGGTAGACGATCGAGTTCGCTTGGGGCGCGTCTTGGCAGGTCTCGGGGCGTCCATCCCACGCGGCGATGATCCAGCCGTTGGTGGCCGTGGTCAGCGCGGGGATGCGATGGCACTTGAATCCATTCAGACCAGGCGAGGCCAGGCGCGCGACCTCACCGATCGCGTAGTCCTTGGGGGTTTCCACCGGGTCAGGATCAGCTGCACGCGAACCGGGGAGCACGGTGATGGCCTCGGCAGTGGCGGTAATTCCGCCGGCGATGACGTCGTTTCCGTTGCGGTCACGGGTCGCTGCCCACGTCGAGGTGGGGGTGAAGGAACCGGCGGTCAGGTCGGCCTCGGTGATCGTGTAGGTCGCGGACTTGCACTGTTTGGTCGTGTGTGCGGCGAGGTTGTGCCAGCGGCAGTTCGGCGCGCCGGTCGTCAGGACGCCCGCGAGGTTTGATTCCTTCGGGAATACGGTCAGAGCACTGTCAGTCTCGTTCGTGTAGGTGAAGGTGAAGGTGAGGACGTCCCCCACCATATACCTTGTCCCCGAGGGTGTCTGTACGTGTTGCGGTAACGGTGATCGGCGCTGGGGTTGTTTCGTTTGCCGAGGCCGTGGCGGCGTCGCCGGGTTGGGTTTCACTTTCGGGGGTTGCCAGTGCCGGCAGAGAGAACGAGGCGCACAAAAGTGCTGCGCCTGAAACGGCCGCCATGGCCCGCCCATATCGACGGAGGGTCATCTTTGGTCCTTCTGAATGAATGATATGGATGCGAGACTGAAAAGCAACGCGTGAGTCAAGTCTCAGTCATCACGTAAGTCATCTTACAAATTCGCGGGACCTTCAGAAGGTTTCATCAGGATACTATTCGCTGCCTTTCAGCATATTTACACCAATTTTGTTGATGTGCATGCAAATAGGGGTGAGGCTGCGCGCCTGTAGCTGGGTTTGACACAGGAAAGCTTCAATAAGCACACGTTGTTCGTAGCTAGACCGAGGTTTGCTTCGTTTCCTCGGACAAACAGTGCGCGTTTGTCACATGAAGTCGAGAAAAGGCGCAGGCTGTCCAGGGACTCTCCCCCACCCTCCACACAAAGTCAACAAAAGACACAGGTTATCCAGCGGCTCTCCCCCACCCTCCACACAAAGTCAACAAAAGACACAGGCTATGAGGCATGACATTTACCGACTTCGTGTGTCTTTTTCTGGTGGTGCGAGGCCGGACGGCGAAGCCGGGCGGGCGGAGCACACGGCCGGGCGCCCGGGCGGACCGGTCGGCAGGCGGTGGCCGGTCGGTAGGCCGGGCAGGTGGCGGACGGGCGGGAGGCCACGGACCTGGGCGTCGGCGCCGTCACTTAGGTGCCTTCTCGCGCACCGCCCGCGAACACAAAAACACTGTGGGCCGGCGCGAATGCACCGGCCCACAGCGTTTGGTCAAAACACCAGTCTTAACCCGAACTCAGCTCAGCTCAGCTCGAGTAGCCGACCGAACCACACATGAGGACAACTCAGCGAGCTGCGCTGCCTTCGGTGTAGTCCTCATCAACCTGGGTCCAGCCGAAAGCCTTACGCAGCTTCTGACCGGTGGCCTCGATCGGGTGAGACTCTTCCTCAGCACGCAGTGCCTTGAACTCGAGAGCACCATTGTCCTGGTCCTCGATGAAGCGGCGAGCGAAGGTGCCATCCTGAATATCAGAAAGGATGTCCTTCATTGCCTGCTTGGAGGACTCGCCAATGACGCGCGGGCCGGAGATGTAGTCGCCGTACTCAGCGGTGTCAGAGCAAGACCAACGCTGCTTGGTGATGCCACCCTCGTTGATCAGGTCAACGATCTGCTTCATCTCGTGGCAGACCTCGAAGTAGGCGATCTCGGGCTGGTAGCCAGCGGCAACCAGGGTCTCGAAACCAGCCTGGATCAGGTGAGAGACACCGCCACACAGAACGGCCTGCTCGCCGAAGAGGTCGGTTTCGGTCTCTTCAGTGAAGGTCGTCTTGATGACGCCTGCACGGGTGCCACCGATTGCCTTTGCGTAGGACAGAACCAGGTCCCAAGCCTGACCGGAAGCGTCAACCTCAACGGCAACGACGTCCGGAGTGCCCTTGCCCTGGGTGTAGGTCTCGCGGACCTTGTGGCCCGGGCCCTTGGGGGCAACCATGATGACATCGTGGCCGGTGGGGACCTCGATGTAGCCGTAGCGAATGTTGAAGCCGTGTGCGAAGAGGAGGGCCGCGCCTTCCTTCAGGTTCGGGGCGATCTGCTCGGCGTAAACGAAACGCTGCACCTGGTCGGGCAGGAGGATAGAGACAACGTCGCCCTCGGCCACGGCCTCGGGAACGTCCTTCACCTCGAGGCCGGCTGCCTCAGCCTTTGCCCAAGAGGAGGAACCGGGACGCAGGCCAACGACCACGTCAACGCCGGAATCCTTCAGGTTCAGTGCATGTGCATGTCCCTGCGAACCGTAGCCAATAACGGCCACCTTCTTGGACTGGATCAGCGACAGGTCTGCGCCGTCGTCGTAGATGATCTCTGCCATTCTTATTTCTCCTTTAGTTGATCCGTAATCGATTGCTCACCGCGACCGATCGCGACAGCACCCGATTGGACGAGTTCGATGACGCCGTAGGGTTCCATGGCCCGCAGCAGCGCCTCCAGCTTGGGTAGTGAACCGATCGACTCAATGACGACCGACTCAGGTTGAACGTCGACAACATGCGCACGGAACAAGTCCACGACCTGCAAGACGCCAGTGCGACGAGATTCATCAGCGCGAACCTTCATCATGAGCAGACGACGTTCGACGGATTCTTCGGGGTGGAGCTCAACAATCTTGAGCACATTGATGAGCTTATTCAGTTGACGCTTCACCTGCTCGATGGGAGCAGAATCGGCCTCGACGATAATCGTCATGCGTGAGATGCCGGGTTGCTCGGTCTCCCCCACTGCCAGGGACTTAATGTTGAACGAGCGGCGTGCAAACAAGCCGGAGACTCGGGTCAAAACACCGGGCTTGTTTTCCACCAGGACAGCCAGCGTGTGCATCATCAGTCTTCCACCTCCCAGTCGGGCGCGATATCGCGGGCGTAGCGAATGTCGTCATTGGGTACTCCGGCTGCGACCATCGGCCACACCATCGCGTCTTTCGAAACCCTAAAGTCCAAGAGGACCGGGCGATCATTAATGGACATCGCCCACTTAATGGCGTCCTCGACGTCCTCGGCGCGACGCACGGTGCGCGCCTCCAAGCCATAGGCCTTCGCGAGCATCTCAAAGTTGGGGATCTGCTCGCCCTCGGTCGGGTTCAGCGTCGTATTTGAGTAGCGCTCCCCGTAGAACAGGGTCTGCCACTGACGCACCATTCCCAGCACCGAGTTATTGATCAGCGCGACCTTGATCGGGATGCGGTTGATCGAGCAGGTTGCCAGTTCTTGGTTCGTCATCTGGAAGGAACCATCACCGTCAACGGCCCACACGACCTTGTCCGGTGCACCCACTTGCGCGCCCATGGCTGCGGGGATGCAGTAGCCCATGGTTCCCAGACCACACGAGGAAATGAAGTGCGAGGGCTCTTCGAATTCGATGAACTGTGCGGCCCACATCTGGTGCTGGCCAACGCCCGTGACGTAGATGGCCTCGGGGCCAGCGATCGAGGACAGCTTCGAGATCACTTCTTGGGGAGCCATGAAACCGTCAGTGGGTTCGGTCCATCCAAGCGGGTAGGTCTCGCGCAGGCGGTTCAGGTAACGCCACCACCCCGAAAGGTCGGGCTTGCCGAGGCGTTCGTAGGCCTCGGGAAGAGCGGCGTTCAGGGCGGCCAAGGCGGGCTTGAGGTCCGCAACCACTGCGACGTCGGCATAGCGGTTCTTTGACATCTCAGCGGCGTCGATATCAACGTGGACAATGCGGGCACGAGGCGCGAAAGAATCCAACTTTCCGGTGACGCGGTCATCGAAGCGAGCGCCCAGTGCGACAACGAGATCCGCGCGCTGGAGAGCTCCCACCGCAGGAACGGTGCCGTGCATGCCAGGCATCTTCAGGTTGTGAGGATCCGAATCCGGGAAGGCGCCGCGAGCGGGAAGAGTCGTCACGACAGCCGCGTCGGATAGTGCCACCAGTTCGCGCAGTTCCTTTTCGGCGCGCGCTCGGACGAGGCCGCCGCCGACGTAGAACACGGGAGCCTGTGCGCGTGCGATCTCCTCTGCGGCGCGCTCGATCTGGCGCGGAATGGGCTCGAAAGCGGGCTGGTAGCCGGGAAGATCCATGGGCACGGGCCAGATGTATTCGAATTCTTCGACCTGTGCGGATCGGGTGATATCCACGAGGACGGGGCCCGGGCGGCCAGTCTTGGCGATGTGGAAGGCTTCGGTGAGGCGCGCGGGGATTTCACGCGGGTCCGTCACCAAGAAGGAGTGCTTGGCAAGGGGCATTGAGGCACCCACGACGTCGGCTTCCTGGAAGGCATCGGTGCCGATCAGGGAGGCGCCAACCTGGCCTGAGATGACGACGACTGGGACGGAATCGATGTTTGCGTCCGCAATCGCAGTCAGAGTGTTTGTTGCTCCCGGTCCAGAGGTCACGATCGCGACGCCAACCTTACCGCTGGCCAGGGCGTATCCTTGCGCCGCATGGCCTGCGCCCTGTTCGTGGCGCACGAGGATGTGGTGGAGCGAGGAGCTCATCAAAGGATCGTAGGTGGGCAGGATCGCGCCACCGGGCATGCCGAAAACGTCAGTCACGCCCAATGTTTCAAGAGTGGTCACAATGGCTTGCGCGCCGGTCATCACCCGACGTGTTTCTTCAGTCATTATCAGCCTTCCAGTCGGTCTACGCTTCCGCTTCAAAGGACATGAGCCCTTTGGGGAATCATGGGGTGTCATGCATGAAAAAATCCCCTTCACAGGTGCGGTCGCGGCGCAAACTCAGGTGTTTGCGAACGCGTAGCGCATATGCGCGGGGATTGAGGCGTGCGTTCCATCCGACAATTCACACGGCAGGAATCGCACGCCTGGGTACGATGACCGAGACGAGAATTCCCGAAATGCGAAGCTTCATCACGCTTCTACCGTAGAGCCTCTTGCCGCCATGGGCTTTTTAATCTCACACTCCGGAATATGTGGGACCTTGGCCTCAAAATCGAAAATTTGTCAGACAGCAATTGAGTCCCTTTCGACACAATCTGCATAATTCTGCGCTTTATCCATTTGGCCCCTCTCCCGAGTCAGACGATACTGAGAAGCGGATACAGAAAATCCTGATCACCAGACAATGGAGCCATCACAGTGGAGATCTTATTTACGAAGCTCGCTGATCAGCCTGTCCTATTCCTGTTCCTCCTGATCGGCATCGGAATGGCCTTCGGCCACGTGAAGATCAAGGGAATCGGACTGGGCGCGGCGGCCGTCCTCTTCTTTGCAATTATCTTGTCGGCCTGGGCCGAAACCTACGGCATTCACCTTCGTGTGACCCGCGAATTGGGCACTCTCGGTTTGGCGCTTTTTACCTTCGCAATCGGTATGAATTCGGGCGCCTCATTCTTCCACAACCTCAAGAGCGCGGTCGGCCCGATCCTCACGATGGTCGCCCTCTATGCCATCGCCGCAGCTACCGGTGAATTCATTGGCCGCATGTGGGGAATGGACCCCGCTCTCATCGCCGGCACCTTTGCCGGTTCAGTGACCAACACTCCGGCTCTGTCCGCCGCTGGCCAGGCCTCGGGAAAGTTGGACTTGGCGACCGTCGGTTACTCGATTGCCTACCTCTTCGGCGTCATCGGAATGCTCGTCGCCTCGGCCGCGGCTTTGTCCTACGGCAAGCGCGACAAGGATGCCCCCTCTCCCCTGGCGAACCGCACGATCCGCGTCGAGCGCGACGATCACCCGTGCTTGGGCGATATTTATACGACTCTGGGTTCCAAGATCACCTTCTCGCGCCTGCGCCGAGGCGAAACCGGTCCCATCACGCGTCCGTCGATGACCGATACCGTGGATAAGGGCGACCTGGTCACCGTCGTCGGCCCGCGCGAGCTCGTCGCCCGCGTCGCAACCGAATTGGGCCACCCTTCCTCGCACTCTCTCATCGAGGACCGCACCTACTTGGATTTCCGCCGCGTGACAATTTCGAACCCGAAGCTCGCGGGCCATACCGTGGAAGAGCTGGACCTTGCGGGTAAGTTCTCCGCGACGATTTCCCGCGTTCGCCGAGGCGACGTCGATATGATCGCCGAACCTGGCCTTGTTCTTCAGCAGGGTGACCGCGTCCGCGTGGTTGCACCGACCTCGAAGATGCGGGAGATTACGAAGTTCTTTGGCGACTCCGCACGAGGCCTGTCTGACCTCAACCCGATCAGCTTGGGTGTTGGCATGGCGCTGGGAATTTTGATTGGCGAGATTCCGATCTTCACCCCGACTGGAGCCTACTTCTCCATTGGTTCAGCAGCCGGTACCTTGATCGTTGGCCTGATCTTTGGCCGTTTGGGCCGCATCGGTCCTATCGTCACTGCGATGCCCTTCACCGCTGGTCAAGTCCTTGCTGAGTTTGGACTCTTGGTCTTCTTGGCTCAAGCTGGTGCGAACGCAGGTGGACAGATTGAAAAGGCTTTCACCTCCGGCACCTGGCTGCAGATCCTCTTGCTGGGCATCATCATGACCTCGATCATGGCTATTGGCCTCTACGTCATCATGCGTTGGGCTTTCAAGATGGGTGGAACGAAGCTCGCGGGTCTTCTGGCTGGTGCTCAGACGCAGCCTGCAGTCCTGGCTTTCGCAAACTCTCGTACGAATATGGACCCGCGCGTCTCCTTGGGTTACGCCTTGGTCTACCCGGTTGCCATGATCGGTAAGATCCTCGTTGCTCAGATTATGGGTGGCATGTAATCACTCTGAGTGCTCATAGCTCGTGGGCCCCGCACCGGCAAGGTGCGGGGCCCACAAGCTTTCACTCAACGTAGACCTCAGTCACGCGGCTTTTCGCGCATTTCCCAGGTCTCGATGATGTCGCCTTCTGCGATGTCCTTGTAGCCCAAGGTGATACCACATTCGTAGCCCTCGCGAACTTCGGTGACATCGTCCTTCTCGCGGCGAAGCGATGCGATTTCCAGGTTCTCTGCAACGACGACGCCATCGCGAACCAGGCGAGCCTTGGTTCCACGCTTGATGGTGCCGGAGCGGACAATCGAACCAGCGATGTTGCCGAACTTGCCGGAACGGAAGACCTGACGGATCTCCGCACTGCCCAGTGCGACCTCTTCGTAGATCGGCTTGAGCATGCCCTTCATCGCGGCCTCGACATCGTCGATCGCCGAGTAGATGACGTTGTAGTACTTGATCTCGACGCCCTCGGCATCGGCAAGTTCCTGAACGCGCTCTGCCGGGCGGACATTGAAGCCAATGATGACTGCATTGTCCACGGTCGCCAGGTTGACGTCGTTCTGGGTAATTGCACCGACACCGCGGTGGATGATACGCAGAGCAACTTCTTCGCCCACGTCGATGCGTAACAGCGAATCTTCCAGAGCTTCAACAGCACCGGAAACGTCACCCTTAATGACCAGGTTGAGGGTATCAACCTCGCCTTCCTTGAGGACCTTATCGAAGTCTTCAAGGGAGACACGCTTGCGACGCTTGGCCAGCATGGCCTGACGTTCAGCAGCTTCACGCTTGTCAGCGATCTGGCGAGCGGTACGGTCATCGGAAGCAACCAGGAAGGAGTCACCTGCACGCGGGACCGAGGTCAGGCCCAGCACTGCAACCGGCGTCGAAGGTCCGGCCTCGGAAACATCGTTACCGCTGTCATCGAACATCGCACGAACACGGCCGTGCGAGGAACCGACAACCAGGGAATCACCGACGCGGAGGGTACCGCGCTGGACCAGCATGGTTGCCACCGCGCCGCGTCCCTTATCAAGGTTCGCTTCAATGGCCACACCGCGTGCGTCCGTATCCGGGTTCGCTTCCAGGGTCAGCGCCGCATCAGCGGTCAGCAGCACGGCCTCGAGAAGCTCGTGGATACCCTTGCGCTGCTTGGCCGAGATATCGACGAACATGACGTCGCCGCCGTACTCTTCGGCAACGAGGCCGTACTCGGTGAGCTGTGCTCGGATCTTCTCCGGGTTCGCCTCTTCCTTATCGACCTTGTTGACTGCAACAACGATCGGCACGCCGGCGGCCTGTGCGTGGTTGATTGCTTCAACGGTCTGAGGCATGACACCGTCATCAGCTGCGACCACGAGGATCGCGATGTCGGTAACCTGCGCACCACGGGCACGCATGGCGGTGAAGGCCTCGTGACCGGGGGTATCGATGAAGGTGATCGGGCGGCGCGTGCCGTCCTCTGCGGTGACCTTCACCTGATAGGCGCCGATGTGCTGAGTAATGCCACCGTGCTCGGAATCGACGACGTCGGTGTGACGGATAGCGTCGAGGAGCTTGGTCTTACCGTGGTCGACGTGGCCCATGACCGTGACGACCGGGGGACGCGGTTGCATGTTCTCTGCATCGTCCAGTTCTTCGGCTTCGAGGTCGATGTCGAAGGACTCGAGCAGTTCGCGATCTTCGTCTTCAGGAGAGACAACCTTGACGTCGTAGCCGAGCTCTGCGCCCAGTGCCTCGAAGGTGTCCTGATCCAGCGACTGCGTGGCCGTTGCCATCTCTCCGAGGTGGAAGAGGACGGTGACCAGCGCTGCGGGATTGACGTTGATCTTTTCAGCGAAGTCAGCAAGGGAGGCACCCTGGCGGATACGGATCTGCTGTCCATCGCCGCGAGGAATCGACACGCCACCAATGACGGGTGCGTTCTGCTGTTCAAACTCTTGACGCTTCGCGCGCTTGGACTTGCGTCCGCGCGAGCTCTTGCCGCCACCGCGACCGAATGCGCCCGGCGTTGCGCCGCGGCCGCCACCGCGACCACCGCGCGGCGGAGCGAAACCTCCACCGGCATTTGCTCCGGGAGCACCCTGACCGCCGCCACCGGGACGGGTACCGCGACCACGACCGCCACGAGGACGATCAGAAGAAGGCTCAGGAGAGCCCGAGCGAGCGAAGTTTGCCTGTCCGGGCATCATTCCCGGGTTTGGACGCGGACCGCCGCCTGAAGGTGCGCCACCACGAGGCGGACGAGGACCACCAGAACGTCCGCCCTGTGCGCCTGCAGGACGCGGGGGACGTTCGCCGCCCTGTGCGCCGCCGCGAGCGGGACGCGCTCCCCCACGGCCACCCTGGCTACCGCCGGGACGAGGCATGCCCTGGCTGGATGCATAGGGGTTGTTTCCGGGGCGCGGACCACCGGGGCGCGGACCACCGGGGCGCGGCGCTCCAGGACGAGGTGCACCCGGCTTGGGTGCTGCGCCGCCAGCGGGACGGGGTGCGCGAGGTGCACCCGGCTTGGGAGCTGCACCCGGCTTGGGGGCAGCTGCGTGAGTATCGCTTGCGGGACGAGCAGCTGGCTTGGGGGCGCGAGTTTCCTTCGCGCTTTCAGCTGCTTCACCCTTCGGGGCCTCAGCCTTAGGTGCGCGAGGCGCAGGCTTGCGCGACGCTGGCTTGGGGGCCTCGGGAGTGGGGGTTTCGTCCTTCACTGAAGCCTGAGCGGACTCTTCCGGCTTCTCAGCGCTGGCCTTCGCGCGAGGCTTGGGAGCAGCGGGCTTCTTGGACGTGCTCTTGGCGGCATCACCCGATGCGGCTGATCCGGAGAGCTTTTCAAAATGTTCACGCGCGTCACGCGCGACAGGGGGTTCAAGTGCGGAGGACGAAGCCTTGACGTATTCGCCCTTGTCTCGTAGGTAGGCCAGCAATTCCTTGCTGGGGATTCCGAGCTCTTTCGCGAGCTCGTGGACACGCAGTTTTGCCACTTTTCTCCTTGTTCGGGAACGTCCCCGAAACGGAGACGTATCACTGATATTGCAGGCAGCTCATCGCTGGGTACTCATCGGGTGCCCATGGGCTTTCAACCCGCTTTCGCTACTCGTTGTCCGACGCCCTGTTCGCCGCTGACAGAATGGCCTCCCCCAAGGCCTTCCACTGCTGGTCGGTCATGTCGACCGTTCGTCGCAGCGAACGCCCCATCGCCCGCCTGGTGCGAGCAAGGTCTAGGCAGCGAGCTTCGGGATGAAACCACGCTCCCCGACCGGGAAGTTGACGACGGGCATCAACGTGGAGATGTCCGTCGGTAGAGGCAACGACACGGATCAACTCCGAGCGTTGCGCGCGTATTCCGCAACCCACACAGGTGCGAAGCATAGAAGTGGATTGAGACACGCCTTCAAGCTTAGCTGGTTCAGTCCTCATCCAAGTCATCGGATTGTGAGCGACTGATCACGTCATCCGGAGTGGAAGAACGCGACGCCAGTGCTTCTTCACCGTTTTCGGTGTCCGAGTGAATGTCGATGTGGAAGTCCGTCAGACGCGCAGCGAGGCGCGCATTCTGGCCTTCCTTACCGATCGCCAGCGAGAGCTGGAAGTCAGGGACAATCGCGGTGGCAGTGCGCTGTTCAACAGAGTGAACAACCACGCGGGACACGCGAGCCGGAGACAAAGAGTTAGCGACGAAACGCGCCGGGTCCTCTGACCAGTCGACGATGTCAATCTTTTCTCCACCCAGTTCGTTCATGACTGCACGCACACGCGAACCCATAGGGCCGATGCAGGCGCCCTTGGCGTTGACACCCTCACGGGTTGCCAAAACGGCGATCTTCGAGCGGTGTCCGGCTTCACGGGCGATTGCCTTGATGCGGACCAGTCCCTCTTGGATTTCGGGGACCTCGCGCTCAAAAAGACCCTTGACGAGGCCGGGGTGGGTGCGCGACAAGGTGATGCGAGCACCGCGGTCAGTGCGCTCGACGGAAACGATGAGCGCACGCAGGCGGGTACCGTGGGAGTAATCCTCGCCGGGAACCTTTTCAGAATCTGGAAGAACGGCCTCGAAATCATCAGCCAACTTCACGATCGTCATACGTGAGTCACGGGACTGCTGAACGACACCGGTAACAATCTGGCCGGTCTTGCCAGCAAAGTCACCCAGGACGCGCTGATCATCGGCGTCACGCAGACGCTGCATAATGACCGAACGCGCGGTGGACTGGGCGATGCGGCCAAAGTTCTTCGGGGTGTCGTCAAATTCTCCGATGGGGTTGCCATCATCGTCTTCTTCGGTGGCCATCACGGTGACGCGGCCGGTGCGCTTATCAATTTCGATGCGAGCCTTTGAAATCGCACCGGGGATGTTGTGGTAGGCCTTGAGCAGCGCTTCTTCGATGGCGTCAACCAGGGTATCGAGCGATACCCCCTTCTCGTGTTCGACCATCCGCAGGGCGGTCATATCGATTTCCATAGCGTCCCTCATTCCCACGAGCCGAAGTCAACGCGCGAACGCGCCTTCTTGATCTCGTCATATGCAATTGTGTGGCTTTCAGCGCCGGTATCTACAGTAGCGCTTTTCTCGTCCGCCTGGCTGACTCGTCCCACGACCCTGTCACCGTTGCGCAATTTCACGCTGACAAGTCCGCCAATCTGACGCATCCAGTGTTCAGGCTTCTTCAGCTCTCGTTCAAGTCCGGGAGTGGATACTTCCAGCATGTAGGCATCAGAGATTGGGTCCGCTGAATCCATGGCTTTGGAGATTGCCCGCGAGATTTCAGCAAGAGCATCGGAAGACAGACGCTCCGCACCAAGGGGCTCTTCAACGGTGATACGACACACCAAGTCACCGTTTTGTTTGAGGATCGTTACCGCGTCAAGCTGCGCCCCCGCTTGGGTGACGATACCTTCGACCAGCGCACGGACCTGTTCTTCAATCTGTGTGGGTGCCACCTTCACTCCTTCACGCGACACGGTATTCTAGGCAATCGTACTCGTCTTTTGACCATGGGATGATGTTGTTGTGAAACACCCGAAACTCTTCACTGCGTGTATTGCTGCCCTCAGCATGTCCTTGGGGGCATGCGGAATCCACTTGGAGTCTTCCGCCACCCACTTGCCCGCACTGACCGGTTTCGCTCTTTCCCGTGATGCTTCGGCCAGAACCGAGGCCGCCGCGACCCAGCGCGCACATTCTCTCGCGGCCCTTGCAAGCGAGTGTTCTTCCTGCGCGTCTTCTCTCGAGGCGCTTGCGCAGAGTTCGCAGCAGCGCTTGGATTTCCTCGGTGGAGTGTGGGATCCGTGGAAAGACCAAGAGAATTCCGCCGGTCTTCCCCAGCCCGAAGAGGTTGCCGAGGCCCCCTACACGATCGAAGAATTCGTCTCGTGGCTCATGATCTCGGCTCGCCGTGACCTGCGCGCAGCCAGCAACCCCACGACTTCCTCTCCTGAGCAATCACGCCAACTGAGCGCAGTCGCACTGGGACGCTACGCCTCGGCAATGCAATTGGCTCAGGCATACGCAATCGACATTGACGCGGGCGATCAAGGCGTTGATGCCCTCGCCCAACGATTCACCCAAGCCACAGGCGCCACCCCCAATTGGCTCGTCCGCCAGGGGGATTCCTCTGACCTCACTCTCCCCCAGCCCTCGCAAACAACTTCCGCTTTCTCTTCTTCCGACGAAGCCGCCGCGTCCACCGCGAGCTGGGACTGCATCGCGCAGACTCTGCCGAAGTCTGCGGTCCACACCACTGACTTCTACGAGGCCGAAACCATTGAGAATGCTCTCCTTGATCGCGCCTCGCGTTCTTTGGAACGAGGAAGCAAAGATTCGCGCCAATTGCGTTGTTCTCTTACAAACACCTCGCCTTCTGATCTTGCCCAGGAGAGTCTTCGCGCCGATGTCAACCTGCTTCAGTCCGACTCGCAAGATGTTCGTCTTTTCGGCGTTCAAGCCGCCCTTGATGATCTTCGCCTGTGGGCTGGTGCTCCGACCGTTACTTTCCCGGCGGTGGTGACGCTTCAATGAGCTCGGGACTTGCCGATTATCGTGATCTGCTCCCCCGCGGGGATGCGGAGGCGCTCCATATTGAGCTCACTGACGGGGCGATCCTCGTTTCGGGGCGCTATGCCTTGATCATGATCCGTGAAGGTGAAGTCACTGATTCGGCGATGTGGTACGAGGTTCAGAGTGCTCGCTGGGAGGGAGAGAAACAGGAGTTGAGCGTGAACTGGGTTGATCCGGCACGTTCCCCTCTAGTTGTTCATTCCTCGCACTCTCCCATGCGTCCTTTTATGGAAGACATCAGCGAGAAGGTCAATCGCACTCAGGTTCTGGTTCGCAGCGTGAAAGCTCCAAATGGTGCGGTGATTACCGCGCAGATTCGCAAGCGTGAGGATGGAGAGTTGTTTTCTGTTCTTGCAGCGCGCGGAAGGCTTGATGACGAGGCGATGGAGCTTGCACATTCCCTTGAAAAACTGCTGCGTGAAAGCGTCGGTTTGGAGTAGCCCGAGGGCTATTGTGCGCGCTCGGTGAAGCGCTGGCGCACTTCTTCGAGGCGCATGAGCTCTCGGAATGCCTGGGTGTATTGGGGATCATCTTCGCTCAGGCGTTGAAGGTTCGCATTTGCATCCGCCAGGCGCCTTGTGACATCGAGGCGGACCATTGCACCCATCGCTCCCCTGCAGTACGCGCGAAGTTGGTCCTCGCGGTCTTGAGGGAGCGGGGCGACCGCTAATTCCACCAACACGGCTGCGACCTCGGGAATCATGAGCGCGCGAACATCATCAACGAAGGCACGTGTTGCCGCCTGGACTGCCTTGATACCCTTCCCGAAGTGTTCTTCTGCTTGGCGAAGAACCTTCACGAAAGCATCCAATCCCCCTGCCGCGCGGATCGCATCGTGAACCGCACGATAGGAGGGGACAGAAAATGCCTCTCCTCCGAGTTCTTCAAAGCCCGACCCCACCACGTACATGGGGTATTGAATGAGTGCTTCAAGGGCTTGCCGCTCGATTCGAGAAACCGGGTCCTCGGGGCCTCGCCTCACGGAAGCAGGCTGCGGAGTTTCCGCGGGCGCTCCCCTTCCCCCGTACGAGGCCGGGCGCGAGTGTGCGCTTGAGCGAACCGCACGCGAGACCTCGGAAATATCCATGCCGATCCACCCCGCGAGCGAACGCGTGTACTCACGTTGGAGCGCGTGGTCGCGTATGCGAGCAACGACGGGGGCCGCCGCACGCAGAGCTTTCACGCGCCCTTCTGCGGTGCGCAAATCGAGCTGGCGCAGAACCGAACGGATAACGAACTCAAAAAGCGGCGTCCGAGAGTTCACCAACTCCACAACGGCGCGTTCTCCTTGAGCCATGCGGAGCTCGCAGGGGTCCATGCCATTGGGTTCCACCGCGACGAAGGTCTGGGCTGCGAAGTTCTGGTCCATTTCGAAAGCGCGAAGCGCGGCTTTTTGTCCCGCCGCGTCACCATCGAAGGTGAAGATCACTTCTCCGCCGTGGGTTTTCCCATTGCTCAGGACAACTCCAGCGGCGCTGTCCGCGCTATCTCCCAAGAGGCGTCGGACGATTTTTACGTGGTCTTCACCGAAAGCGGTACCGCAGCTTGCGACCGCGTAGCCCACACCGGCGGCGTGGGCAGCCATGACGTCCGTGTAGCCTTCGACGATGACGACCTTGCGGTTTCGTGTAATTTCTTTCTTCGCAAGATCGAGGCCGTAGAGGACCTGGGATTTGTGGTAGATCGGAGTTTCCGGGGTATTGAGGTACTTCGGAGAATCCTTGTCTTCGTCGTTCAAACGCCTGGCGCCAAAGCCAATCGTCGCACCCGTAATGTCACGGATTGGCCACATAAGTCTGCCGCGGAAACGATCATAGAGTCCGCGGTTTCCGCGAGTTGCAAGTCCTGCAATCTCGATCTCTTGATCGGTAAAGCCCTTGGACCGCAGGTGACGGGTAAGCGCATCCCATGAGCTGGGCGAATAGCCGATTCCGAAGTGGCGACAGGTCGCTTCATCGAAGCCTCTCTGACCGAGGAAACGACGTCCTTCGTGGGCTTCTGGGGAAGAGAGCTGCGCCTGATAAAACTCCTCAGCCACGCGGTGTGCGTCAAGGAGCCGCTGACGGCGACCGGGTTCTTCGCGGCGAAGGGTTCCGCTGCCCGCGGCCTCGTAACGCAAAGTAATCCCAGCTTTGAGGGCAAGGGCTTCCACGGCCTCGGTGAAGGAAAGAGAATCAACTTTTTGTACGAAACTGATGACGTCCCCGCCTTCGCCGCAGCCAAAGCAATGCCAAAAACCTTGGGAGGGGCGGACGTGGAACGAGGGCGTGCGCTCGTCGTGGAAAGGGCACAATCCTTTCAAAGAATCGACACCTGCTGGACGCAGGGCAACTCGCTCGCCGACGATTTCTTCAATGCGCGAAGCATCACGTACGGCGGCGATGTCTTCTTTGAGAATCAGGCCGACCATGAGTTCAGTTTAGCGAGTGGACACTTTTCTAGCAGAAAGATGTGGATGGCGTCGGCCACCCCGATCCGCTTTCTCACAACTGCGAGGACAGCATTCCACACATGCGCGCGTGCCAGCGCGATGCGGAGATATCGGTCAACGAGGCGACTTGGTCGATGACGACACGTAGGCGCTGTCCCTCGTCCGTAGTTGAGCGCCATTGAGCGGCAAAAGGCGGCTCAAGATATTCGGGACCGGCGTTGACAAGAGCATCAACCAGGTCGTTGAGGAGCGTGCGCTGCTGGTAGTATACGGGTTCGCTTTCGCGCGGACTCATGACGTAGTGGACCGCCATGCCCTTGAGGACTTGGATTTCCGCGCGAGTATTGGCCGGGACGACGAGCTCGGCGAGGTAGCGTCCCAGAGGCTGGTCTCCTGCGACCTCGCGGGTCGCCGAAACCGTTGCGTTGGAGAAACGGCCAATCAACTCGCTGGTCAAGTCCTTCAGAGCAGCCAAATCGGCGTAAGAGCCACTGAAAGACGCCATCCATTCGGGCATGGTCACCAAACGCTCGAAAGCGCGGTAGAGATCGTCTTCACAGATCGATGTGCCGTACCACTTCATGGTGGATTCAATGACCCCTTGGGTATGGGAATCGCTGCGTAGGCGTTCAAGGTCCATCTTCCCCGTTGCAACAGCGTCTTCCATGTCATGAACCGAGTATGCGATATCGTCAGAAAGGTCCATGATTTGAGCTTCGAGGCAGCGCTTGCCCGCGGGAATTCCTTGGCGCATCCAGTCAAAAATCGGGCGGTCATCCTCGTAGACGGAGAATTTGCGTTGGGATTTAACGGGGTCTGGGCCTTCACCCCGCGCCCACGGGTATTTGCAGATCGCGTCCAAAGTGGCACGCGTCAGGTTCAGGCCCGCCGGGCCATTTTGGCCAAGAACTTTGGGTTCCAGACGCGCGACGATTCTCAAGGTTTGCGCGTTTCCTTCAAAGCCGCCAATCTCGCGTGCCAACTCGTTGAGTGCGAGCTCCCCGTTGTGCCCAAAGGGCGGGTGGCCCAAATCGTGGGAAAGACATGCTGCGTCCACCACATCGGGGTCCGCTCCCAGTTCTTTGCCTAATTCGCGCCCGACCTGGGCAACTTCGAGCGAGTGAGTGAGGCGAGTTCGGACAAAATCATCCGATGTGGGCCCCAGAACCTGTGTTTTCTCTCCTAAACGCCGCAAAGCCGACGAATGGAGTACTCGCGCACGGTCGCGTTCGAAATCTGTCCGAGATCTGGATTTCGCTGTCTCTGGGACGAAACGCTCACAATCGTTGGGCACGTAGGCAGGGGAAATGTTCACGTGATAAGCCTAACTGCTTGTTAAAGGCTTTTATTGCATAAGATGGTGTTGTGCGCTCAACGAACGGGACTCAGGTGGTGACTACTCTCGTCCATGCTGCCCGGAAAGGCACTCATCCGTGGTGGCATTCGCCGGCCATTTGCCGCATCCCCCAACGCGTTGACCATGATCTTGCGCAGCAACTCAGTGAAGAAGCAATCCGCTTTGCTCGAGTGGGCGTTAATGCTCTCGTTCTTTCTCCGATTCCCCAAATGATCTGGGGCGTCAATCCAGAACTTATTTCACTGGTCAAGTGTTTCCACAGGGTCGGAGTCAGGATCATCGTCCATCTTCCCGGTTCAGCTGATTGGAATTCCTACGATTTCAATGGGCCTTACTCCGCTGACGAAACGGTGACGACTCTGCTTGGCCGCGTGCGAGCATGCGTAGATGCAGGCGTCGATGGGATCGACCTTGGGACTCTGCCACTCATGCACTATGGGCCCAATTCGGCTGAGCGCCAGGAGTTCATGTATCTCTTGCGCCAGGTCATGGCAGAAGTGGCCAACACCGATACCTTGCCTATTTTGGCCTCGAGTCTGCCCCACATGGACGACTCGGATGTGCAAGAGATTCTTCAAGAGTCGTGGTTCCATCACCTGCGCAATGACACTCTCCTCGATATCGAGTGGAAGCACCCGCAGCTGTGCGATGCGATCGCGAATACTTTCACCAACCGCGATCCGGTGGGACACATTGCCGCTTGGCCTGCGCTTCCCTACGATGACAGCGAGATTCATCGCGCGCACACTCTTTTCGCTCTGGCTCTGCCGGGAGCGTCCTATTTTGATTCGCCACCAAGTGACGCGGTCTCCGGTTCCTTTGCATTGATGATCCAACAGGCCTTGCACGCGCGCGAAGAGCACGGAATGGGAACGGGATCGCTTGCCCATGTACGAGGCCTCCCCTGGGCTGGTCCGGATTGCTTGGTTCACATGAGCGCTCAGGTTTTGGTCGTTTTCAACACATCAGATACCACCGTTGTTGTTCCTTCTAAGCACCGCCCACTGGTGTCAACGGGAGTTCTTCCAACTTCTCTTGCTGCGGATACTCCGCTAGCACCTGGACAGTGCGCGTGGTTTGAAACCGCACGGGTTCACCCGCGCGCGTTTGCCACGGAATAAGCACTGAACTGCCCGTACACTTAAATTACTGTTCCATCACACCTGGAGACCACGTGGACTTCATTAAGCGACTTCTCGCGATTTTCATCCAGGCCGCAGGCCAGAGCGCCCAAGACGACATGCGCTCGCAGAAGCGACGCACGCGCTCATCTTCTTCCCGCAGCGCAGGAACTCAGCCTCATTCGCCCAAGGCTCGCTCGGCCTCGGGAAAGGAAAATAAAGTTTGGGACGTGCGCGCGCTCGGCTTGCCTCCTTTCCAATACGCACCCAATCCCGATGGCGACGCGGATCCGGGCGAAGTCGTGTGGACATGGGTCTCCTACGAGGATGACCCCAGCCAAGGCAAGGATCGCCCCGTCGTTGTCCTTGCGCGCGTACCTGAAGGCCTTGTCGTCGCACAACTTACTTCAAAGGACCACCGCAAGGACGCCGAACAAGAGGCACATTGGGGGCGCTATTGGTTCCCCATCGGCACCGGCGATTGGGATTCGCAGGGGCGCCCCAGTCAGGTGCGCTTGGATCGCCTTCTCATCGTCGATCCTGCAGAAGTTCGCCGCGAGGGTGCAAGCGTCGATCACTCGATCTATAACGCTGTGTGCGATGCCTTGCGCGCGCACTGGAATGCCTAAGTTTTCCCATAACACTGCGAGGAGGAACCATGACTGATTCCGCTGAAATTGCTCGCCTGAAGGCCGAGGCCGCGCAGGCCTCCGCCGAAGCTGCTGCCGCTAAGGCACAGGCTGCGCAGGCTGCACTCGATGCTGCCCTTGCCGCGCAGGCTGGTCAGAGCGACCAGAGTGAGACCGCGTCCCAGGCTGCTGCACCCGAGGCAGTAACCCAGCAGGCGGTTCCCTCCGAAACTCCTGCAGCACCTGTGGAAAGCGAACCCACTGCCCCGGCCGAGGCCTCGGCAAGCGAAGGGGAATTGCAGGGCTACGCAGAACAGGTCCGTGCGGGATACTCCTTCACCGCGCCGTCGATGCGACTGGGCGCGTTCTTGGACGGCGACACCCCGGTTCCGGGCGCTCCCGTCGGTATTCCCCTGGGCTTGATGAACCGCCACTGCCTGGTTGCAGGTGCAACAGGTACGGGCAAGACGCGTACCCTCCAGCTCATGGCAGAGCGCCTCTCCGAGGCCGGTGTCCCCGTTTTCGTCACCGATATCAAGGGAGATCTGACGGGTCTGGCGCAGGCGGGAAGCTCTTCCGAAAAACTCCTCGCACGCTGCGCAAGCATCGGACAGAATTGGGAAGGAAAGGCCTTCCCCACTGAACTTCTCACTCTGGGCGGACGCGGCGAAGGCGTTCCGATCCGCACCACGATCACTGAATTCGGGCCGCTCTTGCTCTCGCGCGTCTTGGGCTTGAACGATACACAGTCCTCAGCACTGCAGTTGATCTTCCACTGGGCCGATGGTCAAAACCTTGCGCTCATTGACTTGAAAGACCTGCGCGCCGTCATCGACTACCTGACGAATAACGACGAGGGCAAGGAAGAACTCAAGGGAATCGGCGGGGTTTCTCCGGCGACCGCGGGCGTGATTTTGCGTGAACTGGCTGCTTTGGAGGCCTCGGGCGGCGACGTTTTCTTCGGTGAACCCGCCTTTGATATTTCCGATCTTATGCGTGTGTCCACGGATGGTCGCGGCGTCATTTTCTCCCTTGAGTTGCCCGATTTGGGCAGCCAGGGCGCATTGTTCTCGACCTTCCTCATGTGGCTCTTGGCGGAGCTTTTCCAGACGCTGCCCGAAGTGGGCAATCCGGATAAGCCCAAGTTGGTCTTCTTCTTCGACGAGGCCCACCTGCTCTTCACCGACGCCTCCAAGCAGTTCCTCCAGGCTGTTGTGCAGACGGTGCGATTGATCCGTTCCAAGGGCGTGGGCATTGTGTTTGTGACCCAGTCTCCCACCGATGTTCCCGACGAGGTTCTTGCTCAGCTCGGTTCGCGCGTTCAGCACGCACTGCGCGCACACACGCCGAATGACGCGGCAAACCTCAAGAAGGCAGTGTCCACTTTCCCGACCTCGCCCCTGGATTTGGCGGAAGTCTTGACCTCGCTGGGTACCGGTCAGGCTGTCGTGACGGTTTTGGATGAGAAGGGCCGCCCGACCCCGGTTGCGCCGACCATGCTGGATGCTCCGGCCGCGGTCATGGGGCCAGCCGATGCCTCGATCGTATCCTCGATCGTAAACTCATCCCCCTTGCTCGCCCGCTACCGCGATGCAGTCGACAATGAGTCGGCGTTTGAGCTGATGGAAGCGCGCCTTGCTGCAGCAGCTCAGGCCGCCGAGCAGGCAGCCGCTGAAGCCCAGCGTGCGCTTGACGAGGCCAAGGCTCGTAAGGAAGCCGAAAAACAGGCAGCGAAGGAAGAGGCTGCGCGTCAGAAGGAACTCGAGCGCCTGCAGCGTGAGGTTGAGAAGGCTGAAGAGCGCCGCCAGCGTGAGTTGGAGAAGGAAGCCTTGCGTCGTCAGCGTGAGGCTGAGAAAGCGGAAGAACTCCATCAGCGGGCAACACAACGCGTCATCGAGTCCACGGTGAAGACTGTGGGAACGACCGCTGCCCGTTCACTTACCCGTTCGATTCTGGGGACGCTTTTCAAGTAAATTCGAAGATTTTCTGGCGCTTCGCGACACTTTATCGACGACCTGTCACAACCCCTGTCGGATATTTCACCTTAGGGCGCGAAAGGGAATGAAATCGATAAAAATGGAGTTGTCAGAAGTGATGGCAATGGTGCGTCCCTCAGTGGGCGCATCTACAGATAGGTTTTAGGAGAACAATATGACTCAGGCACACCCCGTTGTTGCAGCAGCTCTTCAGCAGGCTCTCGTTGATTTGACCGATCTGTCACTTCAGGGCAAGCAGGCACACTGGAACATCGAAGGCCCCGGCTTCCGTTCGCTCCACCTGCACCTGGATGAAATCATCGACGAGGTTCGCCTTGCCGCTGATGACGTCGCCGAGCGCATGGCAGCTATTGAAGTTGCTCCCGATGGCCGCGCAGCGACCGTCGCAGCAACCTCGCTGGTTGACCCGATGGAGCCCGGCTTCCTGCCCACCGATAAGACCGCTCGCCAGTACGAAGAGCGTCTGCTGGCAGTGTCCGAGCGCATCAAGGCAACCCTGGATCCGGTGGACGAGCACGATCACCTGTCTAACGACCTGCTGATCGGCATTGCAACCGGCCTGGAGAAGCAGGCCTGGATGCTGCGCGCAGCAACCAAGGATCTCGCCTAAGTGATTACTTAGGATTTAAGGGTGAGCACCCACTCGTGGTGCTCACCCTTTCTTTCTGCGCCTACAAGCAGGCCCGGCTAGAAAAGCTGATGCCTCAACTTTCTTCACTGAGCGTCGAGGTCTGCACGTAACCTACGCGACTAAAATACCCCTCCACAGCATTCTTGTTATTTCTTAAGGCACGCGATAAACTACCCTCAGGTGTATGAGCAGTGCTCCACCAAATGCCACGCGGTTGCACCGCGTTCGTTGCGCATGCGCACACAGTCCAATGATGGGCACATACTTTTATCATATTAAGGAGTCCCACCATGTTCACCAAAACTGTGCTCGCGGGCGCCGCAAGCACACTCTTGCTGATCGGGACGGCCTTTCCCACCGCAGCTGGAACTGTCAATCCAACCAGCCGCGTCGAGGCCGCCCCCGGATCGGTCGTTGAAATAGCGCAGCATTTCTCATACCAGCAAAGTGAGCTCAGCGCGACGCTCGACGCTCTAACTCCATACATTACCCAGAGCGACGACGCTCTGCAGTTCGATCATGAGCGCGCTGTTCGCGACGGAATTCCCGAAAAAATCATTCAAAGCGGCGACTACTTTAACCTCATGAGTCGCGCCTATTCACAAAGCAATAAAGCGGAAATGTCTGGGTTATCTTTGCCAGTCTGGGGGCGCTATTGTGGACCAGGGCACAGCGGTCCGGGCGCACCCATCGACCTCCTCGACACCGCCTGTATGCATCATGACCAATGTTATGGGCGCGGTCATGACTGCCCTTGTAACAAAGCACTAATTATCGAGATCTACCAGAATTTCAACCGGATGGGCGCGCTCGAAAAAGCCGCAGCAAGCGGGGTTGCCGCCTACTTCGCATTCGCAAACAAATTTGTCTGCTGAGGTTCACATGTCCACAATTCCTGCCACGAAATCAAAGACAACAACCCACATCGGGACTGCGATCTCCTTCGTCATTGCGGCCTTGCTCGTCATCTTTTCGATGATCACCGGCAAAGCGACCGTCATCTGGGTGTGTATCTTGGGCGTTCCGACACTTGCCTGGGCAATTTATCGGCGCTCATGGCTTGCCGCAGTGCTTGGACTCATTGAGGTCTTCTGGATCTTCATTGTCCTTGCGCTGGGAGACCTGATCTACGGAAGCGCGATCTAGCAGCGGAGAGGCTCAGCTCCGCCCGAGCTTCTCCGCCAATTCCTGTGCCCCCCACTGACCGGGCGCGCTCTCACGTCCGCTCACGGCCACGAAAGAGGCGACTCCCCCATCTTCAGGTTGAGTCGCACGCGTTTGGCGGCCAAACTCCCCCATCGCTAAGACGATTGAGGGAACCGACACGTATTCGGCTGCCCACCTTTGTACCAATTCAACATTGAGCGCGTCGCGCTCCGAATTGGCCAAAACCGCGAGCTTTGCAACGTCTGCGCCCAGTGCTGCCATGGTTTCCAAAAGCTCTCGCATGATCTCCGATTCGGGAGTCACCTCGAAGTCATGGAAGGACATGACGACCTTCGCGCCCGCGGAGTGGGCCTTCTCGGTCAGTGCTGGTGCAGCCGGAGCCATTTCCACATCCACCGCATCCATTCCGCACTCGGCCAGCAGCTCAATGATCTGGCCATAAACCGGCGTTGAAACTTCAGACTTTCCGCCCTGAGCAACTGTGCGAACAGTAGCCAAAACGGGTACATCCGAAGCATCCAAGATCTCTGCAGCAGACCTCGAAATCTCTTCGCGGGCTTGGTCACTCAGTTCTTCACCTGAAAGCCCCGCAAGAACGTCTAAGTAATCCACACGCCACTCGAACATATCGTGCGGCTCAGATACGGCGGCCTCGATCTGTTCAACGACTCCACGCACGTCCCCCGCCATCAGGGGAACAATGAAAACTACCGGCTGCCCGCCACCCAGAAGCACTCGGCCTCGAGGAGGAATAGCACCCGCGGGGTCCAGCAATCCTGCGCCCATACCTGAAGGCGCTGCGCCATAGGCCTCACCCAAATCACTGCGCCCAATAACAACAGGTTCCATGATGTCCCCTCTGCTCAGCAACCCTTAGTAGCCAACTTCTGCATGATGAATTGACGCGCGCTCAGCCTCGGTCAAGTAACGGTGTGCCAACCAACCATCGGGTAAGTGCGGGGTCTTCTCACCCCCGGCGCGCCCACGAGGCCCACGCGCGGCCTCGGGAAAATCTTGATCGAGGTCCAAGTCAGCCAGTCGCTCGCTGAGCTCATCAAGCGTCGAGACCATCCCCAGCACGTGGCGCTGCGGCCCACCAACCTTAAAACCGCGCAGGTACCAGCCGATATGCTTACGCATTTCGCGCATCGCGCGGTCTTCGTCGGCTTCTTCTTCCACGCACCAGCGCGCGTGGGTTTCAATGATGGCGGCAACCTCGCGAAGTGAAGGTGCCGGGAAAGCCGGTCTCCCGTGGTAAGCAGCGACGATATCGCGGAAAATCCACGGCCGCCCCTGCGCACCGCGGCCAACCGAAATGCCATCGCACCCGGTCTGACGCATCATCGCAATCGCATCCGCGGCCTCGAAAACGTCACCATTACCAAAGACCGGAATGCCCAGGGCTTCCTTGACGCGCGCAATGTAATCCCAGTGCGCTTGGCCCGCGTAATGCTGGGTCTGGGTGCGCGCATGGATCGTCACGGCCGCCGCACCAAGTTCTTGGGCGATCTGCGCGGCCTCGAGGCCTGTTTCATGTCCGCTATCAATTCCCATGCGGATCTTCACCGTCACCGGAATCTCTCGGCCACGCGCGTCCCCACTGGTCTGCGCCTGGGTAACAACCGCGCGCAGCAAGTCGGTGTAGAGGTCGCGTTTCCACGGAAGCGCCGCTCCCCCGCCCTTTCGCGTCACTTTGGGGACCGGGCAGCCGAAGTTGAGGTCGATATGATCGGCGTACTCGCCGTCGATCATGATCTGGGTTGCGCGAGCCATGACCTGCGGGTTCACGCCGTACAGCTGCACGGAGCGCACGCGTTCAGCAGGGTCAGGGCGAATCATCGCCATCGTGCGCGCGCTTCCCTCGACGAGGGCTCGCGAGGTCACCATCTCCATGACGTACAGGCCCGCAGGCGCATCGACGTGGGGCGTGAGTTCCGCGCCCGCGCCACTTTCTTTCCCAATTCCCGAGGCCTCGGCTGGGCGAGTGCTTTCAGCAGCGCCGGGAAGACCAGCCGGGCTGGGCATACCAGTCAGGGGTGAAGGCCCACCCAAGGACTCTTCACCAAACATGCGACACAATCGGCGGAAAGGCGCATCCGTCACTCCGGCCATTGGGGCCAAGACGACGGGAGTAAACAGCCGCAGTGGCCCAACCTGCAAGCAGGCTGGGCCACTAGCGTGAGACTGCGAGGTCACTCAGCAAACTCCCAAGCGCTCAATCAGGTAGGACTTGACCTGGTCGAGCGGGATACGGACCTGTTCCATCGAGTCGCGCTCACGAATGGTGACGGCGTGATCCTCAACGGAATCGAAGTCGTAGGTGATGCAGTAGGGAGTGCCAATCTCGTCCTGGCGACGGTAACGGCGGCCAACGGCGCCAGCATCGTCATACTCGATGTTCCATAGCTCGCGCAGCTCTTCTGCAAGGGCCTGCGCCGGGCCGGTCAATTCTTCCTTGCGCGACAGGGGCAGGACAGCGACCTTGACGGGCGCCAGACGCGGGTCGAGCTTGAGGACAACGCGCTTGTCAACGCCGCCCTTTGCGTTGGGGGCTTCGTCCTCGTGGTAGGCCTCAATGAGGAATGCCATGAGCGAGCGGGTCAGGCCTGCGGAAGGTTCAATGACGTAGGGGGTCCAGCGTTCGCCGGTCGCCTGGTCGAAGTAGTCGAGCTTGGCGCCACTGGCCTCGGCGTGAACACCGAGGTCGTAGTCGGTACGGTTCGCGATACCTTCAAGCTCGCCCCATTCAGAGTTCTGGAAACCGAAGCGGTATTCCAGGTCAACGGTGCGCTTGGAGTAGTGCGAGAGCTTTTCCTTGGGGTGCTCGTATTCACGCAGGTTTTCGGGATCAATACCCAGGCCCACGTACCATGCCTTGCGGTAGTCGATCCAGTACTGGTGCCATTCTTCGTCAGTTCCGGGTTCGCAGAAGAACTCAAGCTCCATCTGCTCAAACTCGCGGGTGCGGAAGATGAAGTTACCGGGAGTAATTTCGTTGCGGAAAGACTTACCGATCTGGCCGATGCCGAAAGGCGGCTTCTTGCGTGCCGCGGTCATGACATTAGCGAAGTTAACGAAGATTCCCTGCGCAGTTTCGGGACGCAGATAGTGCAGGCCGGCCTCGTCATCGACGGGGCCAAGGAAGGTCTTAAGCAGGCCCGAGAATGCCTTGGGTTCGGTCCACTGGCCGCGCACACCACAGTTCGGGCAGGCTACGTCTTCCAGCGAAAGGGAGGATTCTTCAACGCCCTTCTTATCCGCGAGCTCTTCAATGAGCTGATCTTCGCGGGAACGCTTGTGGCAGTTCAGGCACTCAATGAGCGGGTCGGTGAAGGCCTTGACGTGTCCGGAAGCAACCCACACCTCGCGGGGCAGAATCACCGAGGAGTCCAAGCCGACAACGTCTGCGCGGCGGCGAACCATGTAGTTCCACCATTGGCGTTTGATGTTCTCTTTGAGTTCCACGCCCAGCGGGCCGTAGTCCCAGGCGGAGCGAGTACCGCCGTAAATTTCACCACAGGGGAAGACAAAGCCTCGGCGCTTGGCAAGAGAGATAACGGAATCAAGACGAGAGGTGGATGGCTGTGCCACGAAAACTCCTTTATTAGGGCTCACCGCACCTGGCTGGCGCAGTGGTCTGTGCATATTTTAGCCGGTTAATGCTTGAGGGGCTTGGAGAGTGCAACGCGAGCCAGTAATTGCTGAAAAGTCAGCAGATTGCTTTGCTTGATTCCCTTGTCATAGCATCAAGGCGTGCGCATGGTGATTTCGACCTTGGCCTACACGATCCCGCGCGGGATGGTCCTCGTGTGGGTTCTCGTTTTTGCCCTGCGTCTTGTATTCATGCTTTTTGTCGCATTCAGTAACTCGCATTTAGCTCAGCGAGCCTGGCCCTTGACGAAGGTCCACACATTAGATCCGGCAAGTTTTTTGCGCCTGTGCGCGTGGGCTTTGTGTGCGCTGCTTGCTGGAATGACAGTTTTTGCCCGGCAGCACGGCTTCGCCATGCACATCGTGCTTTTTCTTGGCTGGAGTACATGCGCGTCTATTCTTCTGATCCCCCTGTGCCATCTCCCTCTGAACTTTCCGACGTGGCTGGATCCCAGATGGCACGACAGTGTCCGCAAGGGGCTTGTCGATGAAGTAGGGAATCTCCTTCCCCGCGGCGGCACAGTCCGTACCACTACAGAACTCACGCTGGGCGGCGGCCAGAAAAGAGAGTTCTCGACTCGTATTGCCCTTCCTCTTGGCTGGCAGCGCACTGAGGAAATGCCTTCTTATCTCACGCCTACTCCTTTGGCCCCTGTTGTTCTGGTCGCTCAAGGCCATATGGATTATGAGAATCTGCGGCCATCAACGTTGTCAGTCTGCGCAACTCCGGCCAGCGGCGAGCAACGTCTACCGCTGGGAACCTTGAGCTCGGCAATTGCGCGGCAGATTCCGGGGTGGTTCACGCTTGATGAGATCACGCAGAGTAAGCCGAAAGCCTCCCTCATGTGCACGGGAACATACGCTGATGAAGGCGTTTCCTTGACAGCTATTCAATGGTCATGGGTTGAAAAACTCGACTCGTCGACCTTCGTCAGGATCACCGCCACAGCAACAACAACGACGCGCATATTTCCCGAGCATTTCAAGGATATGAGCACGATGGTAACGAAGATCAGCGTGGCATGATGAGCACTTATTTCTCCGCTCCCCTGAACCTTCCGACAGCCTATGTTTCCGCGTTCATTGCTCTCGCGGCTCCCGAAGAATCCGCGCGGGAAGGTCTTTCGGGGGAGGCCCAGCTGGGCCTCGATAAGGTTTTCGAGGCCGATGGTGCTTTGAGCGCGCAAGCTCAGATGCTCCTTGCACCGATCCGCGAGGACAGCACTCCCCTCACGCAATTTGCGCTTTCTCCGCGTTACGCCTCTTCCGGAGTTCGCAGGCAGTGCGCCTTCATCGCTCCGGGACAGTCGACCATTCTCAGTAGTTTGAAAGAACCCGAAACAACCCAGGTTTATCTTGCACAAACGCACGATGTACCGCAGATCGTCACAGAGTTTTCAACTTTTCCTTCCCTCAAGAATCGCTTCGATGGCCCCAAACGCGTGCCCATCGAATTCATTGATGCGGCAAATTCCGGTGATTCCTTGACCGCGCACGACATCCTCCTTGAAGAGTTGCAGATATCAAAGAAGCGGTCGTCTTTTACTCGTTTGGTCAGGGAAAAGAACTGGGAATACGCCGTGTGGACAAGCTGGATGCGAAGTCCTCAGGGCTATCATGTGCACCGCAGTTACACTGTTCTCTCTGTTCCCTGGGCAGCCTACTTGGTGAGTGCACGCACGCTTCCCGAAAGCTATCTGACGCAGTCCTCCAATGCGCCAGATTTTGCTCATGCTTCGGGCCCGGTAGGAGACTTGGAGAAGTGCACACGAACAGAGCTGTGGGCAAAGCTCGCGCCTTTTGTCGTGCCCTAGGAAGTGTGGAGAGCAAATCATGAGATATCAGTTGTTGTATGCCATCGCGTGGACAGTGGCCCCCGCCGTGTTCTTGTTTTCCTGGTGGTTGGAAACCTACAGCGATTCGCGTCTTGCTGAGATCTTGCGCGGTTTCTTCGCAACTCGTTTTGCTCCCGCTCGGAAGATTGCCCGCCGCTTGATCTGGACCATTGCGGCGCTTTGCGGCGGTATCTCATTCTTCTCCCTGACTCTTTGGGGAGTGGGGCCTATTTCAGCGTTCCTATTCTGTGCGTGTTTAGCCCTGCTATTGATCGGCGCTGGATTTATGTTCCCTTTTCCCTTTTCGCTTCCGCGGTGGATGGACGCGGATTGGCAATGGTACAAGCGCCACGATTTGGTTGACGAGAACGGGAATATCACCAGCAAATACGGAAAAACTGCCCGGGAGGCACTGCGTTTTACCTTGAGTGAGGGACGCGCTGTTATCGTGAGCGCACGCCTTCCTCTGTCTATGCAATGGCGTGAGCTCCCCCGAGACACTCCGTCTCAGCTGCTTCCGCCTTCCCCAGCGACTCCCTTGTCTTCTCGATTGATCGTCGCCCAGGGACCCTCAGATCCCCAGTCAGGTTTTCCTTCGTCTTTTACGGTTACTGCATCCCTTGGAGATACCGATGCGCTTCCCTCAGTCGGCGAGCTTTCTGCAGCGTTGAGCGCGAAACTCCCCGGCTGGAGCACTCTGGCAGAAGAAGACGTAGAACCTGGTCGTTACTCTCCTTCGGGAGAGTCTTCAGCGATCTTCGCTCAAGCTATTCGTTGCAAGGGCGTGTACTCCGATGCCGCTAACTCATACACGGTCGTTCAATGGGTGTGGAGAATACCCATGACCGCGGATTCTTTCGTCGTGATCACGGCAACCGCAACCACGACCACCCCCCTCTTTGCAACTGTCGCGGAAGACATTTCAGAAATGTTCACGAAGCTCAAGGTCGAACTCTAGTTTTGTCTCTCGAGGCCGCGCCCGAGGGCACTGGCACTAAGAGTGTGGGGAGCAACCTAAGTTGCTCCCCACACTCATTTGGCCGATGTGCCTTTCAGCCGACGCGACGGATGTGGCCGGATGCCGTCAGGGGCCAGCCCGCGACGACAACTGCTGCCGAAATAAGGCTGAGCAGCCAAAAGGCCGGATTCATCGGGGGCAGATAGCCTGACTTGTGGAAGAGCGTGAGAATCACCCAAGTGATCGGCACGCCGATGCTACAGATACCCAGCGGGATTGCGAGCATGAGCGCGAAAGCCCTCTTCCAGGTCGAGCCGATGCAACGAGAAACTCCTCCGATGAAACGTCCGGCCCCATCGCAGACGACCCAAGCGAAGACAACAAATAACCACGTGTCGACGCCGAGTGGAAAGGAGCCGCGTCCCATGAAGAAGAGCAGGGGATGGATTGCGATAAGAAGCCACCAGATAAGAGACCCCAGGCCAATGATGACAATGGAATGCAAGTAACTCGCTGTGGTGAGTGCGCTGCGCGAGCCACCGCTGAGAGCAGAGGCTCGCAAGTCGACGGTGGCGCTGACGATCCCACAGATAAAGAGGAAAGTACCCGTGACAAAAGCGGAGTTTGTGGCGGTCTGTTCAATGTTCTTGGTGACATCGGAGACTGAAAGGTAGACGATGCCGTTGATCACGAAGTTGACCAGGAACTGGCAGCCCACCACCAGCAGGTAGAGCACCACAGTGAATCGCGAGCCGACGAGGCCAATTCGCAGAGGTGAGGGGGTGGATTTGATGAGGTCGGGGGCGGCAGTGCTCATTGGTCGTTCTCCTGGATGAGGTAGGCGAAGGCGTCCTGGAAGGAACAGGGCGAAGAGGTCAGGGAATGGGACGCAAGCTCGGCTTCTCCAATGGTGCCGCCGCGCAGGTCTACGACAACCTCTCGCGTGGAGCCAAGCTGACGGGTGGTAATGACGGCAAGATCCGGGTGGGCTGCAAGGAAGTGCTCGACGTCGGAGACGCTGCCAGTTATGGACGAGACGCGGGCAGTGAACTCGTCAACGCCCTCATGGGCGAGCAGGCGTCCGTTCTTGAGAGCTACGACGTCTTCGGCAACGTTTTCAAGTTCGGACACCATGTGCGAAGAGATGAGGAAGGTGCGCCGGGGCCGACGCCCCTCCATGATGTCGCCGGCTAGGGTGAGCAGCTCCTCGTAGAACGCGTATCGGGTGGGGACGTCCATTGGAGCCTGAATCTCATCAAGGACGGTGATGGGAGCACCCGAGGCCAGCGCGACAGCACCGGTCAAGATGGCAGCCTGCCCCGAAGACATTTTGCGCAACTTCTTACGGCCCTTCAGCTGAAAATCAAAACGCTGGACGTAGTGGTCAAAAAGTTTCTGATCCCACGTCTGACGCAGCGAGGCATAGGCGACCAGCGCAGCAGCCGAAGAGTTGTCGAAGTCCCTGTCGGAGGAGGCCATAATCGAGTACCCGAGCAGGTCGTTAGAGCTCACCTTCGTCCCATTTATGGACACGTTTCCTGCCGAAGACGGGAGCAGACCGCCCAGGATCTGCATGAGCGTCGTCTTGCCCGAACCGTTAGGGCCGACCAGGGCGGTGACGGTTGCATCTCCGAGAGTGAGCGAGACATCGCGCAGGGCTGGTGCCGCCTCCCCCGGATAGGTGTAGCTGATGGACTCGAGGGTAATCATGAGCGTTCCTTGGCGTTCGTGTCGGCGTTGTAGGCGCGGACGTGGTCGATGATGGCGTCGATATCGAGGCCCAGGGCAAGGCCCGCTTCGACGGCGGGATTGAGGGTTTCCTCCACGTAGGACGCGAGTCCGTCGGCAATGAGTGCATTCCTAGCGCCTTCGGCGACGAACATGCCAATGCCGCGTCGCTTTTCGACGAGTCCCTCGTCGACGAGGATCGCGAAAGCCTTGCCGACGGTGGCCGGGTTGATTCGGTAGGTCGCGGAGTATTCCGTGGTGGAGGTGAGCTGGTCCCCGGCGCGCAAGGCGCCGCGCAGGATCTGCGCGCGGATGTCGTCGGCGATCTGGACGTAGATCGGGATCCCCGAGACGAATGTGGGTGCCATGCGCAAGCCCTCCCTTTAGCTTCAGTGGTTCATTACATAACTAATGAACCATAGAACCAACTCACCTGTCAAGTCCCCTATCAAAATCTCTTACGAACCACCGCCGACTCCCCCGCTTTCGCACACAAAAAGAACCCCGGCCTCGTCCCCACAATGAGGAACGAGGCCGGGGCCGGGTCAGCGAGAAGCGGGCGCTTAGCCCTTCACCGCACCGGAGGTCAAACCGGAAACGATGTACTTCTGCAGGTACTGGAAGAGCAAGATCACCGGAATTGCAGCGATGATCGAACCAGCTGCGAAGACACCCCACGGAGCATTTCGTTCGTCGGCAGCCCAGTTGTACATACCGACCGCCAGCGTGTACTGATCGGGGGTTTGCATAACAACCTTGGCAATGACGAAGTCGCCGAAGCTGGAAATGAAGCTCAGCAGACCAACAACTGCCAGAACAGGAAGAACCAGCGGCATGATGATGGTCCAGAAGGTCTGGGCATGGGACGCACCGTCAATTTCTGCAGCCTCGTCAAGCTCGCGAGGAACGGAGTTGAAGAAACCGAAGAGCAGGAAGGTGTTCGACCCCAACGCTCCACCAAGGTAGACGCAGATCAGACCGAGCTTCGAGTTCAAGCCCAGAACCGGGAAGATGTCCTTAATTCCCAGCAAGAGCAGGAAGAGAGCCACGAAAGCCAGCATCTGCGGGAACATCTGAACCAAAAGCAGGAAGGTCAGCGTCCCACGACGGCCCCGGAAGCGGAAACGACTGAAGGCGTAGGCAGCCGCCGCGCCCATAAGGACAGTTCCAATGGCGGTCACCGTCGAGACGACCAAAGAATTGAGAATCCACTTCCAGTACATGCTGTACTGGTCACTCCCCAACGCCTTGAAGTGATCAAGGGTCAGTCCATCAGAGAAGCTGATACCGGAGCTCAGTGTCGCATTCGGAATAAAGGACACCGAAAGCACGTAGAGCAGCGGGATGAGGCAGTAAATAATCACTGCAATACCCACAATGTGCCTCCAGCCGACTTCCTTCCACCAACGTGAGCCGCGGAGCGTTGTCAACTGTGCATTTTCTTTGCTTTGTGCGCTCATCACAGTTCCTCCAATGCCTTTGTCTGACGGAATCCAAGCCAGGCGATCACACCAACAACAGCGAAGATGAAGATCGACATTGCTGAGGCCAAACCATAGTTGTACTGGCCGCCCGCGAAGGCGATCTTGTAGACCATCGAAATCAAGATGTCAGTCTGACCCAAGGCGTAGGGCGCACCTTCAAAGTCCGGCCCACCCTTCGTCAGCATGTAAATCAACGAGAAGTTGTTGAAGTTAAACGCGAAAGACGCAATCAGCAGCGGGGTTGTGGATTGCAAAACCAGAGGAAGCTTGATCGACCAGATGGTTCGCAATCCAGACGCACCATCCATCTTTGCCGCTTCTTCAACATCTCCCGGGAGCGACTGAAGCGCACCCAAGCAGACGAGGAACATATAGGGGAAGCCGAGCCAGAGGTTCACACCGAGGATCGCGACCTTCGCCATAAGTCCATTGGTCAACCACGGAACCTGCGCCCCACCAAGCAACACGTTGTTAATGAAGCCGAATTCCTCGTTGAGCATGCCCTTCCACACCAGGGTCGCCAAGAAGCCAGGGAATGCGTAGGGAAGGATCATCAAGGACTGGTAGATCTTTCGGCCTCGGATTCGCTTTTCGGAGAAAATCAGCGCCAAGATAAGCCCAAAAGCGAATGTCGACAGGACAGATCCGATGGCAAAGACGAAAGACCACACGAGCGCATTCAGGAATGGCTTGACAATTCCAGAACCCGAAAACATCTGTGAGTAGTTGGAAGCACCCACAAAGACACGCCAACCGGTGGATAGCTGGTTACCCTGGCTATCTTCGAAAACACCCTTTTGGTTATTCGCCTTGTAGACGACACCGTTTTGCGTGTTCGTCAGTGTATCGGCAGCTTCGTCGTAGGTGAAGGTGGACTTGGCGAGGTAGCCGGAGGTTCCGTCCGTCGTGACATAGTAGCCATCGTCAAGGTTGGAACTCACGGGAACCGTCAGCTGAGAAACTTCCGTCTGGCGGCTGGCCAGATCACCAAGGTCAAGGACCTTGTAGCCCGAGACATCGGTAATTCCCATTGCCGTCACAGTTCCCTGGACGCTCTGGAGAGGCTTGGTTGCCGTACCGAGCTTCAGTTCACCTGTCGCGGGGTCTGCGACAACGAGGCCGAGTTCACTTCCATCTTCAACGACTGCAGTCTGAACGGTGGGAGATCCTTCAACACGCTGACGGTTCGAGGCCAAAATAGCTTCGATTGCATCCGTCTTCGTCGAGTTGTGACCATCTCCGTAGTTGGTCAATGAAACATACCCGGTGTAGCCCATGACGAAGAGCTGGTAGATCAAGAGGAAGATCATGCCGGGGAGAAGATATTTAGCAGGGAGCGCTCTCTTCGAGAAATACACCCAGTTAATGACGATGAGCAGGAACGCCATCACACCGATGATGATCCAAGAATCGACGGCCCATGCCGCCATGATTCCGTAGATGCCCAGCGCATCAATGAGCATCATGATGATGAGTTTCGCAATAAAACCGGGCCGCATGACATCGCGGGCATGCGAAGTACGGTCCTTCTGAACGGTACTCGAGGAAGAAGCTGCAGGCATTGTGGTCCTTCGTTACCTTGAACAGCGATTAAGGGACCCTGAGCGCAAAATGCTCAGGTATGGGCTTTGCGGGCACCCGGTTTGGGCGCCCGCAAAACCGGGAGACCTCACTACTTGTTCATTGAGGTCTTGACGTTGTTAACCATGGTCTCCCACGAGGAGGCGGGATCGGCACCATTCACAATGGCGACCTCAGTCTTGCCCCAGTAAACCCACACGGCTTTCATTTCGGGGATTGCCGGCATGGGCAGACCGGAGCCTGCGATGGAAGCAAACTGCTTGAGGTTTTCGTCGGTGAGCGAATCAGCAACTTCGGTCATTGCCGGAACGCGTCCACCCAGCTGCTGCAGCTTGGACTGTGCTTCCTTGGTCTCCAGGTACTGGAAGAACTTGTTGACCAAGACCTGGTTCTGGGTCTTGGAGCTCTGGTAGAACGCCTGAACACCAACGAAGGGCTTGGCTTCCTTGCCGCCTGCGGAAGGAATCGGGAGGACGGAGACGTCGAGTCCGGCTTCCTTAGCAGCGGTGACATTCCAGGGGCCGGTCACCATGTAGGCTGCGTTGCCCTTGAGGAAAGCATCCTTGGCAATGTCGGAGGTGATGTTCGGGTTGAGGGTCTTTGCTGCACCCTGCTCCTTGAGCCACTGGGTGAACTCGGATGCGCCGGCTCCACCCAGGGTCAGATCAGAGGTGTAGGAGCCGTCAGCGGACTGCTTGAAGACCTCGTTGCCGAAGGAGGTCTCAAAAGCGTAGAGGTGGTAGGGGTCACCGTCGGTGCTCATCTGAACAACGAAGGGGTACTCCGAACCGGCCTTCTTACCCGAGGCAACCATTTCATCAAAGGTCTTCGGGGAGTCGGAAGTGAGCTTGTTGTTACGAACCAGCGCAACAGACTCAACGGCGTAGGGAACGCCGTAGGTCTTGCCGTCGTAGGTCACGCCCTGGATTGCCGCCTCGGAGAACTTTGACTTTGCATCGCCCAAGTCAACGGGGGAAACAACGCCGTTCTTCACCATCTGGCCGAGCCCGTCGTGGGCCGTAACGATGATGTCGGGGCCGTTTCCGGTCGGAACCTGGCTGATGAACTCTTGACCCATGTCGGTCTGAGACTTCTGAACAACCTGAACGTCCACCTTGGTGGCTGCAGTGAAGTCCTTGGCCAGCTCCTGGATCTGCGAGTAACGGGTGTCATCGGCCCACACCGTCAGCGAACCGACGGAAGAAGAAGCGCTTGCGGATGCCGACTGGCTGCCCGAAGAGTTCGAGCCTCCATTCGAGCACGCTGCAAGCGTTGCTGTAACTGCCAAAACTCCGCATACTGCTATGCCTCGTCGCATGTCAACTCCTGATCAATTGAGTATTGCTCGTACACAGTTGTACTTTGCACTTAAGACCACTCTAATCACAGAAAATCGTTTTCAGCAAGCGGTTTCAGGATTGTTAGAAAAATGATATCTTTGAGACACATCCCATCTACCATGCATGCCCATTCTGAAAGGCCCTTCGATGTCGAAGAACCGCACCCGCATGGCCGACATTGCCTCACATGCCGGTGTTTCCATCGCTACCGTTTCGCGCGTATTTAACGGAGTCGGACAGGTTTCGGACGACACTCGATACCGAGTTCTCACAGCGATCGACGAACTTGGCTACGAACGCCCCAGCATGCTTGCCGATGACAACCGCCTCATCATCGGAGTGATCGTCCCAGAACTGACAAATCCCATTTTTGCCACCTTCGCCCACATCCTCCACACAGAGGTCGACAGGGCAGGTGGTCAGGCTTTTATTGCTTCACAAACCCCCGGCACCACCAGCGAGGAGGAGCACACTCAAGCTTTCCTTGCACGCGGCGTTTCAGGACTCATCTTCGTCTCCGGCCGCCACGCAGATCTGCAAGCAGACCTGAGCCGCTACTCAAATCTTTCCCAAATCCATCTCCCCTTTGTCACCGTTAATGGCGCTCGAAGTGAGGTCCAAGCACCAGACTTTTCAACGGAAGACGCTCTGGGAATTCGTGCATCAATCCAGCATCTCAAAGAACTAGGCCACCGCAAGATTGCAATGCTCGGCGGACGTCATCACGTCGTCCCAGCACTGCGCAAAGGCGAGGCCTTCCGCCAAGTCATGTCCCAAGAACTTGGGATCCCCAACCCTACGGTCGTGGAAACTTTCTACACTTACGAGGCCGCGGCCTCGGCAACCCACGCACTGATCGACGGCGGAATAACGGCGATCATTGCCGGATCAGATCTCCAGGCAATGGGTGCAATCAGGACCATTCAGTCGAGAGGACTGAGCGTTCCCGGAGACATCTCGGTAATCGGCTTTGACGACTCCTTCCTCATGCCCCACCTCTCCCCCGCTCTTACAACGGTCCGGCAGCCGGTTGAAGCTATCTCACATTCGGCAGTGTCTTCACTCTTCGATGCGATCCACTCACAAAAACCGCAGCAACATCAGGATTTTGCGTTTACTCCCGACCTCGTCGTACGCGATTCCACAGGGCGGGCCCTCTTTTGACAATCGTTATCAATACGCTTGATAATGATTATCATGAGTTTTTCGCGTTCACATACTGTTTTTGCCGTTACCGCCGCCGCAGCGCTTGCACTGAGCGCATGTTCTTCTTCGGCTTCCTCACCTTCTTCAAGCGCTTCAAGCTCCCAAGCGTCCTCTTCCCCCATGAAGGTCATGGCTAGCTTCTACCCCCTCCAGTACCTGACCGATAAGATCGGCGGAGACCTGGTCAGCGTCGAGTCCCTTACCCCTCCGGGAGCAGAACCCCACGACCTCGAATTGTCGAACCAAAAGGTCCAGCAGCTTTCCCAAGCTGGAGCTGTCGTTTACCTCAAGGGTTTCCAATCCGCAGTCGACAAGGCCGTTGAACTCAACGCCCCCAAGACCGTCATCGACGTCTCAACCAGCGTTGACCTGGTTGACGCAGAAAAGCACGAAAGCGAACTAGATGTCGCTGACGACGGCGAAAAGACAGAAGAAGCTCACGAACATGAGCACGAGCACGGCTCAACCGATCCTCACTTCTGGCTCGACCCCACCCGCATGGCTAGCGCAGCTACCCAAATCGGCGAGGCCCTTGCCCAAGCAGATCCGGCCAACGCCGAGACCTACAAGAAGAACGCTGCTTCCATGAAGTCTCAGATGGAAGCCCTGAGCAAGAAGCTTGTCGACGGCACTGCAAAGTGCCAGCACAAGGAATTTGTGACCTCTCACGAGGCCTTCGGATACCTCGCGGACCGCACCGGTCTCACCCAGCTGGGTCTGTCCGGCCTCGATCCCGATTCCACCCCCTCCCCCGCACGCCTCAAGCAGATTTCCGATGCGGTCAAGGCAAAGGGAATCACGACCATCTTCACCGAAGAGCTCCTCAGCCCCAAGGTTGCTGAAACCCTGGCAAAGGATCTGGGAATCACCACTGCAGTTCTCGACCCGATCGAATCTCAGGCCGATGATTCGAAGGACTACGAAGCAGTGATGAACGAGAACCTTGAAGCACTGCAAAAGGCTCTGAGCTGCGAGTAAACACCGCACCAGATTTGAACTGATATCTCCGCGTTGGGGCGGCATGATTCCACAGTGAACCATGCCGCCCCAACGACTACACTCGACACTAATGGGAACGACATTCAATATCTCTACTGACCCGGTGATTGCCTTGGACCATGTCCACGTCGCTTGGGAACACGACCTCATTCTTCATGGCGTCACCGCATCGATTCCCCACGGGCAATGCATCGCCGTAACCGGCCCAAATGGCGCTGGAAAATCCACGCTCATGAAAGCAATCCTTGGCACAGCTCCCATTTCTTCGGGAGATATCACGCTTTTTGGCAATTCCATCCAAAAGCGCTCGTCAATCCCCTGGCAGCGGATCGGCTACGTTCCCCAGCGAGCGTCCTCCGGCGGCGCAATTTCCTCATCATGCATTGAAGTTGTTCTCTCCGGTCTCCTCGGCACCCGCAAGTGGTGGCACTCTCGCGGCGACCGCACAAAAGCACTCGACGCACTGCGCGCCGTCGGCCTCGCACATCGCGCGAAGGACCCACTCCACATTCTTTCCGGCGGTCAACAACAGCGCGTGCTCATTGCGCGCGCGCTGGTCCGCAAGCCAGAGCTCCTCATCATGGACGAACCCATGGCTGGGATCGACGCATCCTCACGCGCCAGGCTGGCTGAAATCTGCCAAGCCGCAAAGGACGAGGGGGTCACAATCCTGCTGGTTCTCCACGAGTTAGGCGAACTTGCCCCAGTCCTCGACCGTGAACTCCACATCCGATCTGGACACTTTACCTATGACGGCCCTGCCCGAAGCGACGCACGCGATCCACACGCCGACCACTGCACTACGGCCGACCACCACGAAACGGAGGGAAGCCGATGATCTTCGATATGCTCGCATCCCCGTTGATGCAACGATCCCTTCTTGCTGCGCTCTTGGTAGGCTTATGCGCGCCGATCGTCGGGACCTACCTGGTGCACCGTCGCCTCGCGATGCTCGGTGACGGGATCGGCCACATCTCCTTGACGGGAGTCGCCCTGGGATGGCTTGCCGGGACCGCTGCAAATGTCACGCCGCACGATCAATGGGCAATCCCCGGGGCCCTAGTTGTGTCCCTACTTGGCGCGATTACCATCGAGCTTGTCCGCCAGTCCGGGCGAACTTCCTCAGACGTCGCCCTTGCCATGCTCTTTTACGGCGGCATCGCTGGAGGCGTGCTGCTCATCGAGCTGGCTAACGGCACGTCTTCCCAGCTGAACGCCTATCTTTTCGGTTCAATTTCAACTGTTTCAAGCAGTGACGTCTGGTCGATTTGCCTCTTGGCTCTTGTCATTGTCGTGATCGGTATCGGCCTGCTTCCCGCGCTCTACTCGGTGACCAATGACGAGGAATTCGCTCGCTCGACCGGGCTTCCCGTGCGTGCACTCACCATGCTCATCGCGATTTTGTCAGCCCTGACAGTTGTTGTCGCGATGCGAATCGTTGGGTCGCTCCTTGTCTCGGCTCTCATGGTCGTTCCCGTAGCGATCGCACAATTGGGGGCGCATTCTTTCCGCCGGACCATGGCTTATGCGATGGTCCTGGGAGCGGTGCTATGTCTGGGCGGTTTAACCCTGACCTACTACGTCGACCTCTCCCCCGGAGCAACAATTGTAGTTGGGGCGATTGCTCTCTATGCTGTTGGATACGGAATCCGAGGCGTACGCGACCACTTCCGCCGCAAGCAGAGGATGCGCGCACTGTCCGCCCCCGCTGATCATCCCGAGGCCTCGCGCACGGACCAGGCCCACGCCACCACCGCGCGCGGCTAGGGATACGAAAAAGGAACATAGGCCTCGTCAATGAAAGGATCGCCATGCAGCGAATGACCAAGCAACGCCAGGCGGTTTTCGACAACCTCAGTGAGCACCGCGACTTCCGCAGCGCGCAGAAGGTCTTCGAGGACCTCACCTCGCGCGGGCACAAGATCGGCTTGGCGACGGTTTATCGCAACCTCCAGGCATTGGCTGAAGACCATCAAATTGACGTCCTGCGCTCCAGCGAGGGCGAGGCCCTGTATCGCAAGTGCGATACTCACACGCATCACCACCACCTGGTGTGCCGCAATTGCGGGCGAGCCGAGGATTTGGGTGTTGAAGAACTTGAAAAGTGGGTTTCTACGGTTGCACAGACGCACGGTTACACCCAGATTGAGCACTCGATTGAGCTTTTCGGCCTGTGCGCCGACTGCACGCGAAAGGCAAACAATTGACACCCTCGTGGGCATCCTCGGGACTGCCGCTCTTTATCTTCCTGTTTTTCGTTGTTTTTCATCGCGCACAGCTGACCTATTGGCTGGGGCGCGGTGCAGCAAAAGGCGCGCTGTCCTCTGCGGGGAAGAGCGGCCTGCGAGGAAAGATCGCTGCTTGGTTTGAGGGGCCTGTCCCGAAGTACGGTGCTCGACTGCTCGAACAGTGGGGAATCGTCATCATTCCCCTGTGTTTCCTCACTGTCGGCGTTCAGACTGCTGTCAATGCCGGCGCAGGCGTCGTGCGAATGTCGTGGAAAAAGTACACGCTCGCGATGATTCCGGGCTGTATCGCTTGGTCGATCATGTACGGTCTGGGCATGCTTGCCGTGTGGATGGCGGTTGTGCGCGCGGCAGCTGGTTCGGTATGGGCTTGGCTTAGCCTGCTTGCGGTTGCTGCGGTTGTCGCGACGCTCGTTCTGGTCAAGCGACGCCGCGGGCGCGGAAACGAGCAGAGGCTCGAGCACGGGTGAGCACCTGCACGAGCAGCTTCACGAGCACCTTCACACCGAATTGACACACGAAGTCGCTGAATAACACACGACATCCGCGCCTTCCTCCGCCTCCTCCCCCAAATGACACACGAAGTCAGAAAAAAGACACACCGTATCGAAGCCTTCGCCCCTACCCCCTTCCAAAAGACACACGAAGTCGAGAAAAGACACAGGGCATAGCCTGTGACATTCACCGACTTCATGTGGAGCTAGCGTGGAGCTCGCGCCGAGCAAGTGTGGAGCTAGCGTGGAGCGTGCGTGAAACACACGCGGAGCAGCGTGAGACGCAAACGAGGCAGCAGAAAGCGGACGGCGCATCTCTACGAATCCCGCCTCGACTAGTCACCAGCCCCACCAGCCACCAGGTCCTGAGCGCCGCCAAAACGCCGCTCACGCCCGGCGTATTCAAGAAGACAGTCCCACAGCGCCTCGCGGTCAAAAGTCGGCCACGGTTTCGGACTAAACATGAATTCCGCATAGGCCATCTGCCACAGCATATAGTTCGAGAGCCTCTGCTCCCCCGAAGTTCGGATCATCAAATCAACATCGGGAACATCGGGCAGATACAGGTGGCGAGCAAAAGTGCGCTCATTCACCCCGCGCGGCGACAAACGCCCCGCGGCAACATCTTGCGCGATCGAGCGCGCAGCATCTGCGATTTCCGCGCGACCCCCGTAATTCACGCACATCACCAAATCCAAAGTGGTGTTTTGATGCGTTTTTTCTTCCGCACGCTCCAAAGCGTGAATAACCGATTTCCACAGCTTCGGCTCGCGCCCGCTCCAGCGCACGTGCACTCCCCACTGGTTCAGCAGCTCCGTTCGCCTCGCCAAGACATCGCTGGCGTAGCTCATGATGAAGCGGACCTCCGCAGGCGAGCGCTTCCAGTTTTCCGTCGAGAAAGTGTAGACGGATAGATAACGCACTCCTGCATCGATGGCCCCGGCAATTGTATCGAGAAGCGCATATTCGCCGGCCCGGTGTCCCTCGGTGCGCGGAAGTCCCCGATCATTGGCCCAGCGCCCATTCCCATCCATGATGATGGCGACGTGGCGGGGTACTTCCCCTGCCGCGAATTCGGGTGCTTGCCGAGGCCACTGTCCCGGTCCTGCGACCTGCTGACGTGGGTCTTTGGGCGCGCGATCCATGGGCGTCAGTTGCGCGAATTCAGGGCTCATCCGTGTGCGCTCCTTTCCAGGAGTTGCAGTGATTTTAAGCGTCGCTCGATATGCCATTGAGTGTAGCTAGAAACCAGTCCCATCATTTCCGAGCGCGCCCACGTCGGCGAGTTATCAGCATCATGCCAATCACCGCTTAGAAGAGATCCCATGAGCTCCATTGAGTCAGGAGCCGGAAGAGAGGCACCGGGTGGGCGACAGTTCTCGCACACGGCACCGCCTTCGGTGATCGAAAAGGCAGCGTGCGGTCCTTCGGCTCCACACACCGCGCAGTCGAAACAGGAGGGGGCCCACCCTGCGATCGCTAGGGCGCGAAGCATGTACGAGGCCAAGATCAGGGCTGGGTCGTGCCGGCGATGAGACAGTGCGTGGAGCGCTCCGACCAGCAGAAGATATTGCTGGTGGGTCCCGTCGTCTCCGTCGCTTGAGAGCTTATCTGCGGTTTCAACGATGACCGAGGCCCGCGAATAGAGTTCGTAGTCGGAAGCGAGCATTTCCCCATGGGAGGCAATCGTTTCAACCTGAATGATCGTGTCAAGGCTTCGCCCGCGATGAAGCTGAATATCGACGACAGAGAAGGGCTCGAGGCGTGCTCCGAACTTCGATGTTGTTCGGCGCACGCCTTTGGCAACAGCACGTACCTGGCCATGTTCAGAGGTCAAGAGCCAAATGATACGGTCGGCCTCACCTAGTTTTTGCGTGCGCAAAACCACGGCCTCGTCCCTGTAACTCCTGATCACCTTCTTATTTTCACATTCCCTGTCAGAGCAGGCCCGCCGCGACACAGAATTGCGCTTGGGGCCGAAGTGACCCCAAGCGCAATATGCCTGTGTGATTACAGATCCTGCATCGCCTGAATAGATGCGGAGTATGTGAAGGATCTAGATCACGAATAGTGGCGCGACGACCACTCAGATATTGGCCTCGCGAACGCTCTTGTATGCCTCAAGATCGGTGTAGAGCTCATCGCGCAGCGGGTTCTTACGGCCACGGACAATGACGTAGATCTGGTAGAGCGCAACGGCAACATTAGCTGCGAGTGCGATCGCAGAAACGGTCATGAGGGCCGCGTCGTTGTGAGAGGCATTGACTGCGAACTTCGACGAGGTGACGAATGAGGGCACTGCCATGGTGAACATCATCCATAGCGCAAGGGTGTGTGCGCGGTGCTGGAGCCACGCGCCTCGCTTGATGAAGAAAGCGGGGATAGTGCAGGAAATGAGCAGGGCCGCACCGGCGTAGAAGGAGTGGTCTCCCACGCAGTTGTACACGTATGCAAAGTTCCACAGATCGTAGGCGATGATCCAGAACCACAGCATGTCGGGCCAGATCATGTCCTTTTCTTTATCGCGAGAGATAAAGATACCGAACCAGCCACAGATCGTCAGCAGGTTGAGCAGACCGGCGATACCGTTCATGTAGTTCCACGGGCCGGAAACCATGAAGACTCCATCGACCATCTCACGCACACCCATGGCACCGACTTGGAAGTCACGGATGCAGGCCTCGGTGATGTTAATGGCCAAGATCGCCGGCGGGAAAGCAAGCGCCCAGCGGTTAGTCTGCAACTTGGGGATGTAGCGGATTGCCATGAAGCCCAGGCATCCAGCGAGGGCGGAATAGACCTTGACCCAGTGGAACCAGGTTCCTGTCGAAGAATCGGGACCCGCTGTTGTCGGCCAGACGAAGATGGTCAGAACAATGGGAAGAACAATGAAGATTGCGATCCCTGCCCACTTCCAGCGGCGGGTGATCTCGTTGCCGATGATCAAAGCGGCAAGGACCCCGAACCAGGCAAGCCAGGAATACCAGGGAATAGACTCGAAGAGGAACATGTCTCCAACTCCTTTGTGAAACAAGATGATGCGCTGACTCTAAAAGGCACTTCTCGCGCGAGTCATTGGACACCGAATCGAAAGTGTCTAATACTCAAGAGAACGCGACATCCCACGTGTTCCCATTCAGACATCACACAGGACTATCGACCTAGGACATTCATGTCGACCAACGCAGAGTTAACCCGCGAGAGGCTCGGCAACGCCCTCAAAGAAGAGCTCAGAAGCACGCCTCTCACCAAGGTGACGGTTCGCCGCCTCACCGAAATAGCAGGGGTCACGCGCCAGGCTTTTTATTATCACTTCCCCGATGTCATGTCCTTGGCCACCTGGGTCTTCGAGCGCGATATCGTCACGCACATCATGGCTCATGCGACCTACCGCGAGTGGTCCGACGGGTTCTGTGATCTCTTGGTGTACATGAACGAGCACCGTGAGCAAACGTATGCGGTTGTCTCTTCCCTCAGCCGCCGCGAAATCGAGGAATTTTTCTACCGCGCTTTCCGGGAAATGATGCGGGCAATCATCACCGAATTAGAAGGAAGCGCTCCCCTTGACCCAGCCCAGCGTGATTTCATTATCGATCACTTCACCTTGAGTGTTGTCGCGCACCTCTTCCACTGGCTCAACCGGGACATGCAAGCCGATCCCTACATTTTGACCGAAAACATTGAGGTCATCATGCGTGGCTCGGTGGCAATGGCGCTTGATCGTTACTCGACTAATGCCCCTCCCCCGCTCATCCGCCGTGAGGGCAAACACTAGTTACATGATTCCTCATCAACATGCAGGCGCTTCGTATACCTCGCGCACGCGATGAGAAGAGACGTTTGGGGGGCGGACATCACCTGATGTCCGCCCCCCCAAAAAAAGAACAGCTAGTTACTGGTTGCGCAGCGCGCGGTTAACCGCCGAAATCACGGCCTTGTAGGATGCGCGGGTAATCGAAGAATCGATGCCAACACCCCACACGATCTGTCCGTCGACAGCGGCCTCCACGTACGAAGCTGCCTTTGCGTCGCGGCCTTGACTCATTGCGTGCTCGGAGTAATCCAAGACGCGCACGTCCAGATCGAATTGGTGCAGGGCTGACACGAAGGCATCAATCGGACCGGTTCCGTTTGCATCGATCGCGGTCAGCACACCGTCATCTGTAAGTTCTGCGTGCAATTCAACGTGTTCATCGTCGACAGTTCCTACCTGGGACTTGCGCAATTCGAAGCGGCCCCACGGTTGCAGGCCGGGAGCAGCACTGGTGGGCAAGTACTCGTCAGCGAAAATCTTCCACAGTGCGTCGGCGTTGATTTCGCCGCCGTAGGTGTCGGTGTGACGCTGGACGATCCGCGAGAATTCGACTTGCAGTCGGCGAGGCAATTCCAGGTTGTGCGCCCGCGACATGAGGTAGGCAACCCCGCCCTTACCGGACTGAGAATTCACACGCACCACGGCCTCGTAAGAGCGCCCCACGTCGTGCGGGTCGATGGGGAGGTAGGGAAGCTCCCACACCACGGCGTTCTCGTCGCCTCCGGCCGCGTCCACCTTGATCTTGCGGGCTGCGAAGCCCTTCTTGATTGCGTCTTGGTGAGATCCCGAGAAGCTCGTGTAAACAAGGTCGCCAACGTATGGCGCACGAGGCGATGCCTCCATCTGGGTGCAGTGCTCGACCGTCCGGCGAATCTCGTCGACGTCCGAGAAGTCGATGCCCGGATCAATTCCCTGGCTGAAAAGATTCAGTCCCAAGGTCAGCAGGTCAACGTTACCGGTACGTTCGCCTTGTCCCAGCAAACAGCCTTCAATGCGATCTGCGCCAGCAAGCAGAGCCAGTTCCGCGCTGGCCACGCCAGTTCCACGGTCGTTGTGCGGGTGAACAGAAAGCGCGATGTACTCGCGACGCGAAAGATTGCGCGACATGTATTCGATCTGATCGGCAAAAACATTCGGGGTCGCGCGTTCAACGGTTGAGGGAAGGTTGAGGATAATTTCACGCCCGTCCTGGGGCTGCCAGATATCCATAACAGCCTCGCAGACTTCCAGTGCGAAATCACGCTCGGTATCAATAAAAACTTCGGGTGAATATTCGAAGCCAAAGATCGTCTCATCACCCAATTGACGTTCTGCCTGCGCGATGACCTCGCGCGTACCAAAGCGAGCAAGCTCAACGGTTTGTGCACGGTCAGCCTTGAAGACGACCTCACGGAAAACGGGAGCCGTTGCGTTGTAGAGGTGCACTGTTGCGCGCGGGAAACCAACGATGGACTCAACCGTTCGCTCGATGAGCTCAGGGCGCGATTGCGTGAGCACCGAGATCGTCACGTCCTCGGGAAGAGCATCGTCTTCAAGAAGCGAACGGACGAAATCGAAGTCCGTTTGCGACGCCGAGGGGAAGCCAATCTCGATTTCCTTGTAGCCCAAGCGAACGAGAAGATCGAACATCTTGCGCTTTCGCGCGGAATCCATGGGCTCAATCAGCGCTTGGTTTCCGTCACGCAAATCCGTGGACATCCACCTGGGTGCGTGGGTAATGCGCTTGGAGGGCCACTGGCGATCGGGAAGATCCACCGGGTTGGTGTCAAGGAAGGCGCGGTACTTGACCGTGGGCATTCCAGAACCGACAGGACGAGGAACCTTAGATGTTGTCTTCACATCTTCAGTCTATGAAGGCTCGTGGCACCGGGCACGATGAGTGCACATGGTGGACACGCTTTTTAGGCCTCGTTCGTTGACTCTTCTAGGCGAGGAACACCGGTCGGCGATTCCATGAGCCACGCACGGTCCGTCAGCATTCGCGAAATCGCCAGACCAATACCAATCGCAACAATTGTGAAGAGAACGGTAGACAGCTGCTCGAGGGCTTCCAACGTCTGGCCATTGTTCAAGTACGTGAGCGAACGATACAGCGGAACACCGGGGATCATGATGACCACGGCAGGAACGGACAAGGTCACACGCGAATAGCGCGTCTTCGCCGCAACAGCAGCCGCCAAAAGTCCAGCACACAGGGCAGCAAGTCCCACTGCCGCGGGCACCGGCATTCCCAGTTCAACAGCCAAAGCGATACGCCCGGTGTTGATGACCGCGCCGATCAGAGCCGCAGCAGCGCAAACCTTCGGCGGCGAATTAAAGAGCATCGCAAAGCCAAAGGCTGCAACAAAACTGGTGAAGAAGCGCAGCGGGAAGTGGATATAGGCAGGCAGTGAAACAACGTATTCGGGGGTGACCGACCAATTGAAAGCCTCGGAGATACTCCATACCGCAACACCAGCGGAGACAACCAGCATGGCGACGTAGACAATGCGCTGAATACCGCCGGCAAAATCGTGACGAACTAGGTCAATAATTCCGGTAACCAGCGGGAAGCCCGGAACCAAGAAGAGGAGCGCTGAAATAAAACCCGCTTGGTGAGTGGGCTCAATCCCCATGTACTTTTGCGCCAAGTAGACGCACAGGATGTACACGCTTGCAGCGACGCCTCCACACACCATCCACACACCGAAGTGGTTCATGTGGCGCTTGAGCATTTGACGGCGGAGGAACTGCCCAATGAAAGCTGCGATTGCGACAACCGAGCACTCCACCCATCCCCCAGCATTGAGGAATGCGAAGGCCGCACAGGCAAGTCCCGAAGCAAGAGCATTCGCGAGCCATCCGTACAGGGGCTTGACGCCCTCAATCTCGTCAAGAGCCTTATCGACGTCTTCGACAAGAACTTGTGTGCCTTCGATTGATGCAAGGTAGTTTGTGATGCGATCAATTCGATCAGCATTGACACCCAAGAGACGCTGCTCAGCAAGTTCGGTACGGAAAGTACCGTTTGCGTAGGCGGTTGCAACCACTTCCGTGAAGGTCACCTGAGCGTGGTGCTTTTCGATGCCAACCGCCTCGGCGCAGGTGCGCATCGAGGCCTTGACGCGGTAGGAACCAGCGCCAGCAGCAAGAAGCATCTGTCCCAAGCGCAAAACAACTCGGGATTGGTAGGCCAGACGATCATGCGCGGCCATGCGATGCACGGTCAGTGATGCGTCGTCCGGGGCAAACGATGAAAGCTCAAAAGCGTTAGGGTTTTGGGGATTTTCGCTCACGGGATAAGCATGCCATGAAATACCCGTTCAGACTCAGGACCCTGGTCAGGCAAGAGATGTTGAATCCCCCACTTTCACATCGAAAGTGGGGGAAACACTCAGAAACCGAGGCGTTGGAGCATCTTCGGATCCGACTGCCAATCCTTTGCGGTTCGCACATGCAAATCCAAGTAGACCCGGCGTCCCAAATACTCTTCAATATTGGCCCGAGCCCGCGTACCGATTTCCTTCAAACGCGCACCCTTCTTACCGATAATGATGGCCTTTTGGGAATCACGTTCGACGTACACATTGACATGGATATCCAACAGTGGCGGACGGTCATCGCCCTCGCGCTTGGGTCGTTCGATAATCTCTTCGACTTGCACGGCCAGCGAGTGAGGAAGTTCGTCGCGCACGCCTTCGAGTGCGGCCTCGCGAATAAATTCGGCAATCATCGTTTCGCGGGACTCATCCGAAATGTTGTCCTGCGGGTACAGGGGCGGAGAAAGAGGAACCGTCTGCGCCAGAACCTCACGAAGGCGGTCGATTCCCTTGTTCTCAAAGGAAGAAACGGGAACGATTGCGCTCCACTCCCCCAGCTTTTCAATCGCCATGAGGTGTTCCAAAACGCGCTCACGAGGCACGCTATCGCACTTGGTCGCGACCGCAATGATCGGCCTGCGCACAGAACGCAATTCACGCGCGATGAACTGGTCGCCCGGTCCGATGCGCTGGTTTGCAGGCAAACAGAAGATCACACAATCAACTTCGGCCAAGGCCTCGCGGACCATGTCGTTCAAGCGCTTTCCCAAGAGGGTTCGCGGGCGGTGATATCCGGGGGTATCAACCAGGACCAGCTGGTAGTTGTCACCGTGAACGATGCCGCGAATATTGTGGCGAGTCGTCTCCGGGCGCCCCGAGGTGATCGCAACCTTGTGTCCGACAAGGGCGTTCGTCAGGGTTGATTTTCCGACGTTGGGACGCCCAACGATCGAGATAAAACCCGCACGGAAATCATCGGGGAAGTCGGGAATGACAATATCGGCCGCCGCATTCGTTTCGGCACGCAGTTGACGCAAGGAGTCAACGCTATCGGCCACGTCCTGGGCGGTCTCCTCGTCGGCCTCGTCAAGATCTGAATCACCGAAGTCTGAGCCCTCGTACTCCACATCGCGCGCCCAGGCCGCCCCCGAGGCCTCGTCACCATCTTCCTCGGGGAAATCGAAGGAGTCGATGTCCACGCCTTCAAAGGCGTTGGGGCCAGCCATCAATTCGTCATCGCTGGGAAAATGCATTGTTACTCCTGGCTTTGGTTGGTGTCGTCGGAGGAAACTTCGGGGACATACGAGCACACGATTGTTCCGACTTGTCGGCGGCGCCCGCGCGCTTCTTCGGCAACCATGTGCACGCCGAGCATATCGCCAGTTGCTCCGGGGAGGGGAACGCGCCCGATTGCTTTGGCCAGCAGACCGCCCACAGAGTCGACGTCATCATCGTGCAATTCCACTCCCCACAATTCGCCGAGTTCCCAAATGGAGAACCGAGAGGGGACGCGCCACACGCCGGGGGAAATCTCTTCCGGTTCGATCGTGTTGCGATCGTGTTCGTCGGTGAGTTCGCCGACGACTTCCTCGATGATGTCTTCAAGGGTAACGAGGCCTGAAATCCCGCCGTATTCATCAACGACCAGTGCCAGGTGGAAGTGCTCGGCTTGCATCTGGCGAAGCAGGTCATCGGCAGGTTTCATTTCGATGGTGAACTCGGCAGGACGCATCATTTGGTCCGCGCGCAGTTCGTGGTCACCTTCGTAGGTCTCTAGCCGCTGCACGACGTCCTTGAAGAAGAGGATTCCGCGTACATCGTCGGTATCTGTCCCGGTAACGGGGATGCGTGAGAAGCCCGATCGGACGAAGAGACGCAGGGCTTTGTGCGCGGGCGTATCGAAAGAGATCGTCACCATTTCCGTGCGCGGAACCATGACTTCACGCACGAGGGTGTGTCCAAGTTCGAAGACCGAGCGCAACATCTGGCGGTCTTCTTCTTCAAAACCTTCGGTTTCGCCAACCTGGTCAACCATTTCGCGCAGTTCATCCGCCATTTCTGCGCGCATTTCAGCTTCGGTACGCTCCGGCTGGGGTAGGACCGCGCGGGCTTTGTGGGCAACAGGGGCAAAGAAGCGCGCAATTCCCACGAGGCGGGTGATGAGCGGGGTGAGTAGCAGCGCGGCACCCGTGGGGTTGCGCTGTGCCCAACGCGTTGCAATCACGCTATTGGCAAGGAATTGCGCAAGGGTGACGACCACAATCGTAACCAATCCAGCGAGCCACCAGTGATTGGCAAGATGCAGCGCGATCGTCGCCATCGAGACGGCGAAGACCACCTGCGTGAAAGTGCGAACGCCTCGAAGGACAAAAATAACCGCGCGACGCTGGTCCACCAGCTCCATGAGAGCGCCCGCGTGTTTCCTCTCTTCTTGAATTAAGTCCTCGACAATGGCGCGAGTCAATTTCGAGAGCGAAAACTCGCTGGTCGCAAGGGCCATCGCAAAGAGAAGTGCAATCGCTGCGACGATACTCATCGCCGCGACGGGTACTGCCGCTTCGATCATCGCTGCGCCAAGAAGCTCAAAAGGAGCTGGCGTTGCAGGGCGAACATCTCTTCTTTTTCTTCGGGTTCAGCGTGATCGTATCCCATGAGGTGAAGCATCCCGTGGGTAGCGAGGAAGAGCATTTCCTCTGCGGTCGAGTGGCCGGCCTCGCGGGCTTGCTTTTCGGCGACCTGCGGGCAGATGCAGATATCCCCCAGAGTTCCCGAGGCCGTGGGGTGTTCGGCGGTACCCGGGCGGAGTTCGTCCATCGGAAAGCTCATGACGTCGGTGGGGCCGTCAAGGTCCAGCCAGCGCACGTGAAGTTCTTCCATGGGTTCGGGGTCGATGAAGATGATGTTGAGTTCGACCTCGGTTGAAACATGCATCGCGCTGAGCACGAAGTCAGCCAATTGCACGAACTCTGCAATGTCGATCTCGTAGTCGGTTTCGTTAAGAACTTCAGTCATGACTTAATGTCCATTGTGTCGGGAACGGGAGTGAAGTGAGCGGTCTCGACGCGCTTTCAGGCGTGCCAGTGACTCATCCCAGCGTTCGTATGCGTCAATGATCTCGCCAACAAGTCGATGGCGCACAACATCGGCACTTGTCAGATGACAAAATTCTATGTCATCGATGCCGCCCAGAATATCTTCGATGACGAGCAGGCCACTGCTACGCTCCCCCGCTAAGTCAATTTGGGAGGTATCACCGGTGACCACGACCTTGGAGTTGAAACCCAGACGGGTGAGGAACATTTTCATCTGTGCCAGCGTCGTGTTTTGCGCCTCGTCCAAGATGATGAATGAATCGTTTAAAGTCCTGCCGCGCATGTAGGCCAAAGGAGCAACTTCAACTGCACCGGAGGCCATGAGCTTGGGAAGAGCATCAGGATCCATCATGTCGCCCAAGGCATCATAGAGGGGACGTAGATAAGGATCGATCTTGTCCGTCAAAGTTCCCGGCAAGAAACCCAGATTCTCCCCCGCTTCGACCGCGGGACGCGTGAGAACGATGCGACGAACCTGACCAGAGAGCAGAGCTGATACCGCCTGCGCCATTGCCAGGTACGTTTTCCCGGTACCGGCAGGGCCGAGGCCAAAGACCAGGGTCGAGCGTTCGATGGCGTCAACGTAGGCTTTTTGCCCCGCAGACTGCGGGCGTATCGAACGTCCCCGACTGCGAAGAATCTCCTGGGGACGCTCGGTCGACGAATGTGCCGAAGTGAGGAGTGCGATTGCCTGTTCGACTCCGTCGGCATCAAGAGAGTGTCCTTCTTTAGCAAGTTCAACCAGTTCGTCGACCAATTGAACAGCCATATCGACAATGCCTTCGGGGCCAATCAACGACAGAGTGCGTCCCAGGAGAGAGAAGCGCACCTGCGGGAATCCTTTTTCGAGGGAGCGCAAGACGCGATCTGATGTGCCGAAAAGGACAACCGGGTCGACGCCCCTAGGAATTTCGATCCGTTTTGCCTCCATGTCACCACCGTCCAATTGCATCGCTGATCAGTGACAAGGCAACCGGGCCCGCGGTCGAAGCGCGCAAAACGGTCGTCCCCAATAGACGCACGCGTGCGCCTGCGGCCTCGAAAAGGGAAAGTTCGTCGGGGTCAACCCCGCCTTCGGGGCCAACGATCACGCTGATCCGAGGCGGAAGGCAAGTTCCCGGCACCGACTGAACAGGGGCCTCGACAGTGGCGGGCAAAGGCTTTTCTGCAGCAGCACGCAGCTCACGCAGGAGAAGACTCAAAGGGGCTCGCGTGCTCTCGTGGCAGACGATCACCCACGCGCCGGCTGCTGTTTCTTCGCCAATCCACTGAGCAAGTCTTTGGGACGTGCAGGCATCTTCGAGGCGAGGAATGAAGGCACGACGAGACTGCTTCGCGGCCGCCCTTAAAGTCGACTCCCACTTCTTCATGCCCTTCGCGGCTTTTTCGCCCTTCCAGCGCACTTCACTGCGATTAGCCTGCCAAGGAATTACAGCGTCGACCCCGACTTCCGTTGCCATTTCGATGGCCATCTCATCCCGGCCACCCGTGGACAAAGCCTGAACAAGGATCAAACGTACAGACGGGGGCGCCTCGTGGATGATCTCTTCAACGCGAAGAGTCAATGACTTTTTCGCTCGTTCAATCACGCTCCCGCGGACACGCAATCCGTCGCCGTCAACAACGTCGAGCATTTGCCCCACATCCATGCGACGAACGGTTGCGGCGTGGAAGCCTTCATCCCCGTCAAGAGTGTAGGAATCCCCAAGAGTGCAGCCTTGGAGGGCGGCGGCCTCGGGAGCGATGAAAACGGGAAGTGTCATCGATGTGTTCCGATCACTGGCCTGTGAAGGTTTCGCGAAGCTTGTCGAAGAAGGAGGAACCCTGTTTTTCGGGACGGGCGCTTTCTTCCCCGCGCACAGCGGAAAGCTCTTCGAGGAGTTCGCGGGAACGGTCGTCAAGCTTGCGTGGAATCTCGACGTTGATGCCGATATGTAGGTCACCGCGGCCGGGACGCTGTAGGTGTCCGACCCCCAAGCCGGACAGACGCAGTTCGTCTCCGGGCTGAGTTCCAGGCTTGACCGTGATGGATTGTTTCCCATCCAAGGTATCGAGCTCGAAAGTACTTCCCAAAGCTGCTGCAGTCATGGGAATGGTGACGGTCATGTACAGATCATCGCCTTGGCGCGAGAAGGTGGGGTGCCTCTTTTCGACGATATCGACATAGAGATCACCATTCGGGCCGCCGCCGGGGCCGACCTCACCCTGTCCGGCAAGGCGCAGGCGCATGCCATCTCCTGCACCTGCGGGGATGTCGATGGTCAGGCTCCGGCGAGTTCGCACACGCCCTTGGCCAGCACATTCATAGCACGGCTGTTCAATGACGGTTCCATATCCCTGGCAGGTGGGGCAAGGAACTTGGGTGCGCATGGTTCCCAGCATGGTCTGCTGGGTTTGAATCGAATAGCCTGCGCCGCTACAGGTCTCACAGGTTGTCGGTTCGCTCCCGGGCTCGCACATCGATCCGTGGCAGACATCGCAGGCAACGTAGGTATTGAGCGAAATTTCGCGATGCGCGCCGAAGGTTGCTTCCTCCAGGCTGATCTCAATGCGCGTGAGCTGTTCGCGGCCCTGGCGAGTGCGCGACTGAGGGCCAGCGCCCCCGCCGAATCCGCCACCGAAGGCTCCACCAAACATGGTTGAGAGGATGTCCCCGAAGTCGAAGGAGTCACCAGCGTATCCCCCGCCTCGGGCAGCGTCTGCACCACCGATGTCGTACATGCGGCGCTTTTCCGGATCGGAGAGGGTTTCGTAGGCGACCGATAGCTCCTTGAAAGCGTCCTCGTCCCCGCCGTAGTCCGGGTGTAATTCGCGAGCCTTCTTGCGATAGGCCTTTTTGATTTCGCTTTGGTCGGCGTCGCGTGAGACCCCGAGGATTGCGTAGTAATCGTTCACGAATATCCTTCTGCGGCTGCGGTTAGTGTGTTGAGTTCAAGTACTTGGACAGATACGAGGCCACGGCGTGGACCGTGGACATTGTCGAGGCGTAGTCCATGCGGGTGGGCCCGAGGATTCCCACGTGGGCTGAGTTCCCCCCGGAAGCGTAGGTTCCTGAAACGAGTGAGGTCTCAACGAAAGCATCGTGTCCGTTTTCGGAACCGATGGAGACATGGACGTCGCCGTTTCCTTCGTCCATTTCGGCGAAGAGACGCAGGAGAACGACTTGTTCTTCGAGAGCGTCTAAAACCGGTGCGATGTCGCGGAAGTCAACACCGCTTCGAGCAAGGTTCGACATTCCCGCCATAGCGATTCGCGCGGAAGGTTCTCCTTGGAGGAGGCTGGCGATAATTTCACTGATCTCTCCAGCGCACCCAGACAGTGCGGGCGGCAGACACTCAGCCATGGCCTCGTAATGGGCACGAACTTCTCCCGCGTCTTTGCCCTGGTAGGCGGCGTTGAGAACCGAGCGCAGCGTCAAGAGATCTTCTTGGGTGAGGTCTTGGGGCATCTCACGCAGGCGTTCAAAAACCTTGCCCTGTTCGGTGATGACAACGATGAGCAGGCGTGAGTCGCTCAGATCGACAAATTCGATGCGGCTCAGTGTTGAGCGAGCATTCACGGGGTACTCAATGAGGGCAACCTGGCGCGTGACCTGGGCAAGCAGGCGCACTGTGGCCATGACGACGTCATCGAGGTCTTCGGCGCGAGCCAAGAATTTCTCGACCGCCTGGCGCTCTGGGGCACTCATGGGCTTGAGGGTTGCCAATTGGTCGACGAAAACTCGGTAGCCCTTGTCGGTCGGCACGCGGCCAGCACTGGTGTGGGGCTGGTAGATGAGCCCCGCTTCTTCCAAGACAGCCATGTCGTTTCGGATGGTTGCCGAAGAGACTCCTAAATCTTGGGATTGCGCGATGGCTTTGGACCCCACGGGTTCACGCGTGTGGACATACTGGGATACGATGGCTCGTAGAACGTCTAGGCGACGGTCGTTCATTCATCCTCCCCTAATCTGGCACTCACGCTATTTGAGTGCCAGTTTACTCCGCAAATACCCAATTCGCCCTATTATCAACAGTTTTAGCCGAATGGGAAAGAAATCATTCCAAACCGGGCTGAGTGACGAAATCAATCAGTTCCTCGACGCGCCCCAGAAGGGCCGGCTCGAGGTCTTTATAGTTGCGAACTGTGGAGAGGATTCGTTTCCACCCCATCGCGATATCGGCCTGAGTCGCATGGGGCCAGCCCAAGTGTTCCAAAGTCCCGTGTTTAATATCCACTCCCCGAGGAATTTCGGGCCACTTTTCAAGTCCCAAACGCTGAGGCTTCACCGATTGCCAAATATCGACATAGGGGTGGCCGACAATGAGGACCGCATCCTTCCAGCGCGCACTCACGGCCTCGGCGATGCGGGATTCTTTGGATCCGGGGACCAAGTGATCCACAAGTACACCCGCTCGTACTTTCTCGGTGGGTCCAAAGACTTCGAGGATTTCCTCCAAGTGGTCAACGCCCTCAAGAAGCTGAACGGCAACTCCAACATCGGCAAGGTCTTCTCCCCACACGTGCTGGATGAGCTCGGCGTCGTGGCGTCCCTCGACCCAGATTCGAGATTTCCGTGCGACGCGCGCAACGCGATTTTCAGCAGCAATCGATCCAGAGTTTGTGACCGCCCTGCCACCGGGAGTAGTTAAAGCGGGAGTCGGACGCGCGGGTGCAGCCTTCGGAGGGAGAGCAACAATGGGCTTCCCCTCAAGCCAAAACCCGCCACCAAGTGGAAAAGAACGCTTACGCCCGTGTCGATCCTCGAGTTCAACCAGGTGCACTCCCCCAGATTTTTCAACGCGGGTCACCGCGCCAACCCATCCGCTGGAAATATCCTCAAGCACCATGCCGTACTCGATAGCAACTTCAACAGAGCGCGGCCTACGCGCACCCGGCCCATCACGATGCGGGTCAAATTCGAAGATATTGGTCCCGTACATATCTGAAGTCACTGCTCCACACTATGAGGACGTGCCGCTCTAATCCCCAATCAACACTCTTTCCCGTGTAAGTGTGCGGCTCGTAACTCAGTATCCAAGGAGCTCGCGCGTCACGTAGTCAGCTAAAAGCCTGCCCTGGAGAGTCAGAATCGCCCGCCCCTCCTTAGCCGCCTGCGCGTCGATCAGTCCCTTCGAGGCCAGGGGTCCAAGCGCGGTGTAAAACGCCTCGCGGTCCCCTTCCCCCTCCTGGGGAGCTCGAACGCCTTCGCTGGTGCGCACAGCCAAGAGGATGCGTTCCATTTCTCGCGTCGGCGCGTCGAGGATTTCACCGGCGTGTGCGGGAGAAAGTCCCTCTCGTAGTCTTTGCGCATACGCGGAAGGGTGTTTGACGTTCCACCAGCGATAGCGACCGATGTGAGAGTGTGCGCCCGGACCGATCCCCCACCAGTCCCAGTCACGCCAGTAGGCAAGATTGTGTTTCGAGGCGTGGCGCAGCTGGGTGGAAACAATTCTTTCTTCGCCTACCTCCCTGCGCGCGAAGTTCGAAATTTCGTACCAGCTGTAACCGGCCTCGCCGAGGAGACGATCCGCAATTTCGTATTTCGAGGCCTCGTCGTCCGGGTCGGGCATGGGAAGTTGCCCGCGAGCGACCTGCGCGCCCATTTTGGTTCCTTCTTCGATGACAAGGGCGTAGGCGCTGATGTGGTCCGGTTCCATTGCGATCGCTTCTTCAAGCGAGGTCTGCCAGTCCGTCAGGCTCTCCCCGGGGGCTCCGTAGATGAGGTCGACTGAGACGTCCAGGCCGAGCCTGCGGGCCGCGCCAACCAACCCGGGCAATTTCGCTGGATCATGACGTCGATCCAGGACGCGCAAGACCTCGGGGACGGCCGATTGCATGCCAAAAGAAACGCGGGTAAAGCCAGCCTTGGCGATGCGTTCAAGCGCCGCCTCGTCCACGCTTTCGGGGTTTGCTTCTACGGTAATTTCTGCACCGCGCGCGATCCCAAAGTTCTCGCCGACCCCCGCAAGGAGACGTCCAAGAATGTCAGTGGACAAGAGCGTGGGGGTGCCGCCACCGAAAAAGATGCTCGAGGCGGGGCGCTGAGGCATACCGGCCTCACTGAGGATTCCTGCTCCCATACGCATTTCAGCGAGGGCGCTTTGGCCGTAGCTCTCTCGATCAGCTCCGGGGCCGAAACCAACGGTGTAGGTATTGAAGTCACAGTAACCGCAACGAATCTGGCAGAAGGGAACGTGTACGTAGATGGCTAGAGGGCGCTTTGCGCATGCTTCGGCAAGTTCAGCTCGGAGACGACCGTATTCATCCCAGGCCTGACCTTCTGGCTGGCGAGGGCTCATTGAGGCTGCGGGGTCGAGGTCGAGCGGGCAACGATTTGGGAGATCACGACGAGGCTTCCTGTCAGGACTGTTAAAAGGATGAAGGGCCACAGCCAGTTAGCCGTCATGTCGTACATGCGCCCCAAAACCCACGGCCCCAAGGCGCCAAAGCCGTATCCAATGCTTTGGACAAGTGCAGACAGCGTGCGGGTTTGAGCCATGTTGGTCGTGCGTTCAATGACCAGCGTAAAGGTAATTGAGAAAAATGCACCTTGACCAAGTCCCCCACATGCACTCCACAAAGCCCAGCCTCCCGGCAGAAGGAGCATTCCGATCGGCATGAGAAGCCACGACAGTGAGACCAGCGTGAGGATTGTCGAGGTCTGGGCGCGGATCATTTTCTGGACGGCCATCATGCTCAGCGGCGCGGCAACACCCACGATGTGGTAGATCGATGCCGCAAAACCAGCGTCGTTTGGACCCATCTCAAGCATGTCCGCAAGGATTTTCGGCAGCCAAGCTGCGACACCGAAGTAGCAGAAGGTATTGACAGCGAAGGCGAAAGCCGTGAGCCATGCCATGGGCCAGCGATAGATTTCCGAGGCCTTGGCGGGTCCATCCGTTACGACTGAGTCATCCGCGTGAATCGTCCATCCGGCTCTTTGGGCGAAGAAGGGGCGAATTCCCGGGCGATTGAGTGGGTAGATTGCAAGGCAGGCCACGAGCGCGATCAGAGCTGGACCGACTCCCCATACGCCCGCCGCGCCTCGCCAACCAATGTATGCGACCAGCGGGAAGGTGAAAGCGGTCGAAGCTGCAATCATGAGGTCGATCATCGTGGAGTAAACCGCCGTCATGATTCCCGCGCGATGGCGGAAATCGCGACCAATGAGCATAGTGACGACCAGGTTGGAACAGGTTGTTCCGATGCCGATCACACAGGTACCGACAAATAGCGACCAGGCCATACCGAGCGAGCGGAGCACTGCGCCGAGGATCACGATTAACAGTCCCAGACAAACGGCGCGATTCAGGCGGATTCTTCGCAGGATAAGCGCGGTGAATGGGGTGAAGAAACCGAAACAGAATACGGGGATTGAGGTCACTAATCCGGCCTCGGCCGAGGAAAGTCCCAAGTCTCTTTGGATTTCCTCGATGATGGGAGGCAGTGCGGTGATGGTTCCTCTCAGGGATCCAGCGAGGAGCACGAATGCGGACAAAGTGATGAGGATCCACACGAACCTACGCTGGAAATATCGCGCGTAAGCTACCTGTTTCACTGTTCTTTCTTCCTTGATGAATGTGGGATGGATTACACAATGTTTCCATAAAACGCTCAAAAAGGACACTTCGCATTCTGGTGCAAATAAAGCTGTGCCCGTCTTCTCCTCATCGAAGAAGACGGGCACACGTTGCGGACCGAGGCGGGGCTTTCTCGGTTTCTCGAGGAAGCCCCGTCCCCGTGCGTTCTGCCAGCAGAACGCATCTCCACTCTTCGCAGATCCGCCTATCGCGAAGAGGAAGCCGGAGTTTCACGCTGTAGTGAAATCTCAATGCACAGTCAGCATATAGAAATTGTCAACCGGGTGAAATATGAACACCCTAAATGTCAGCTGTATCTCTTTGCGAAGTGGGAAAACATAGCAAATCCTGCCCTGGATGCGACTACGCGCTTTCACGTGGAAGCCGGACTCCGACGATGTCGTGTACACGTCGCCCCGCATCGATCCCGCGAGTTTCAAAATGAGTCACGACGCGTCCTTCATAGCGCGGTGCGAAACCACCGCGTTCTGGTTCGGAATCCTCGGGATCGGGCCTTTGCCCCACGTAAGGATTCTCAAAGAGCGGGCACCCTTCGATCACATCTCGCATTTGCCAGGCGTAGTCATCCCAGTCGGTCGCAAGACGCCACACTCCCCCATCGCGGAGCACTCGGGCAATTTGGAGCGCAAACTCATCACTGACGAGTCGGCGCTTGCGGTGGCGCGCTTTCCTCCACGGGTCGGGGAAGAAGGTCCAGACCTCGTCAAGGCAGGCATCACCCAGCATGATCGGGAGCGCCTGTGCTACATCGGCCTCGAGGACTCGAATATTATCGACGCCCGCGTCAACTGCTTTGGAGATCAACTTAGCGATCCCGGGCACCCACACTTCGAGTGCAAGGTAATCATGATCGGGGTTGGCCGCTGCCGCGGCTACGATCTGTTCGCCCGTCCCCGAACCAATCTCAAGGGTCAGCGGCGCCTGCCTGCCAAAAAGTTCCTCAGCGTCCAGGTGGAAATCGTCTGCAACAGTCGTGTAGCCAACGCCTCGCCGAGGTTCAATGACATAACGTCCGGCGTGCGCTTCCCATGTGCGTGCAAGGTTGACGGGGAGCTCACGGCTACGCCGCGTAAAGGACTTCGTCCGGCTCATGAAAACGGTCCCCTCTGGGACGTCTCCAGGTCGGCGGCCGCCTCCTACGCTTCCTCGATGCGACTTACCCGTATGAGCAGCGCAAGGCTCTCCCCCAGTCTCTGCCTCGTTACGGCCCGCCACGGTCATTTCTTTCCGGTGGGAACGTCGGAGGTCAAAGCCGCAATGAAGGCTTCCTGCGGCACGTCCACGCGGCCGATGGACTTCATGCGCTTTTTGCCTTCTTTCTGCTTCTCGAGCAGCTTGCGCTTACGGGTAATATCGCCGCCGTAGCACTTCGCAAGCATGTCCTTGCGCAGAGCCCTGATGTTCTCGCGAGCAATAACGCGGGCGCCGACAGCTGCCTGCACGGGGATTTCGAATTGCTGTCGGGGGATGAGTTCCTTGAGGCGCTTCGTCATGCGCAGACCGTAGGCGTAGGCCTGGTCCTTGTGGACGATCGCACTGAAAGCATCGACGCGGTCTCCGTTGAGGAGAATATCGACCTTGACGAGGTCAGCGACCTGCTCGCCACTCTCGTGGTAGTCCAGCGAGGCGTAGCCGCGAGTGCGCGATTTGAGGTGGTCAAAGAAGTCGAAGACAATCTCCGCGAGGGGAAGCTGGTAGTGCAGCTCGACGCGATCTTCTGAGAGGTAGTCCATCCCCCGCATGGTTCCACGACGATCTTGGCACAGTTCCATGATCGTTCCCGTGAATTCAGTTGGGGTCAGGATTGTCGCATTCACGACGGGTTCGCGGACCTCGGAGATCTTCCCCTCGGGGAATTCAGAGGGGTTATCGACTTGGACCTCGGTTCCGTCTTCTGCAACGACCTTGTAGACGACGTTGGGCGCGGTTGCGATCAGGTCCAGTTTGAATTCGCGTTCCAGACGTTCGCGGATAATTTCCAGGTGCAGCAGTCCGAGGAATCCACAGCGGAAGCCGAAGCCCAAGGCCGCGCTGGATTCCGGCTCGAAGGTCAGCGCTGCATCGTTGAGCTGGAGGCGTTCCAAAGCGTCGCGCAGATCCGGGAAGTCGGAGCCGTCAACGGGGTAAATGCCCGAAAAGACCATGGGGCGCGGGTCGCGATAGCCAGCCAAGGGTTCTTCAGCGCCTCGAACAGCCGAGGTCATGGTGTCACCAACGCGGGACTGACGAACATCCTTCACGCCGGTAATAAGGTAGCCAACTTCGCCAGCTGCAATTCCCGGAGCAGGAGTCGGTTCAGGTGAAATAACACCAATTTCGAGCAGTTCGTGAGTTGCGCCGGTAGACATCATTCGTACGCGCTCGCGAGTGGAGAGCATGCCGTCGACGACTCGGACGTAGGTGACGACGCCTCGATACGTGTCGTAGACAGAGTCGAAGATCATCGCGCGCGTCGGCCCCTCGGGGTTGCCCGTAGGCGCGGGGATCTGACGAACGATCTCGTCAATGAGGTCCGGAACGCCTTCGCCGGTCTTACCGGAGACGCGCAGAACATCATCCGCTTCGACGCCGATGAGCTGAGCGATTTCCTGTGCATACTTTTCAGGCTGCGCGCCCGGAAGATCGATCTTGTTCAAGACCGGGATGATGGTCAGATCGTTCTCTAAAGCTAGGTAGAGGTTCGCCAAGGTCTGTGCTTCGATCCCCTGGGCGGCATCGACGAGAAGGACTGCACCTTCGCAGGCGGCCAGGGACCTTGAGACCTCGTAGGTGAAGTCGACGTGTCCGGGGGTGTCGATCATATTGAGAGCGAAAGGCTCCCCTTCGAAGGCCCAGGGCATACGCACGGCCTGACTCTTGATGGTGATGCCACGTTCGCGCTCAATATCCATGCGGTCCAGGTATTGGTCGCGCATATCTCGACTTGCAACCACCCCGGTGAGCTGAAGCATGCGGTCAGCCAAGGTGGACTTGCCGTGATCGATGTGAGCGATGATGCAGAAATTGCGGATGCGTTCCTGCGGGGTGGCCGAGGGCTGAATCAGCTTGGCCTGCTCGGGAGTAGGAATCGGGGACAAACAGGACCTCCGGAAGGATTGTGACGTCTGGTCTATCGTCCCATTAGTAGGCATGGGCATGCCAATTCCACGCCGATAGGGTGTGCGTTCTCACCATTTATCAAGCAGATGTGAGCATTCCGGGGGTCGTTAGGCGCCCATTTTTCTGGTAGAGTTGTCGATCGGACTCCCAGCCTGGTCGGGCAGGGGGTCTGGTTAGAGCCGTTTGCGGGTGTCCCCATGCCCCAGTCCCGGCACTGACACAGCCCTCACCGACCTGTACGTACGAAAGACCAAGGAGTAATCCGACTGTGGCGAACATTAAGTCTCAGATCAAGCGGATCCGCACCAACGAGAAGCGCCGTCAGCGCAACCTGGCTGTCAAGTCTGAACTGAAGACCCTGGTGCGCAGGACTCGCGAAGCCGTCGAGGCTGGCGACAAGGAAGCAGCAATCGAAGCTCTGCGCATTGCATCACGCAAGCTCGACAAGGCCGTCTCGAAGGGTGTTATTCACCGCAACCAGGCCGCGAACCGCAAGTCCAAGCTTGCCCGTCGCGTCCAGTCGCTCGGCTGATCTAAACGCTTGATGTGGCCCTTGCAGGAAACTGCAGGGGCCACATTTTTATCTGCCGAGGCTTAAGTATCGCCATAGAATACGGGGACAGATAACCCCATCCGTCCACGGCAGAATGCACCTCGCTCGCCACACACTGAAGGAGCCGAAGATGGCCACTGATCCTTCCCCCACCACCCCGCGCTACGCTGCAGGAGAGCACCAGGCGTGGCCTCGTCTATCGGAGGTGGCGGAGCGTTACTTGGACTCCCCCACTGCGGGCACTCTTCCGGCGGATATGCCGGGTGGCAGGCACCCAATCCTGGCCGAGCTTGAACTTCACCCGGTGAATGGGACGCGCGCGACCGATCCGGTTCCCGACGGATTCGAGGTACTGTACCTTGCCGCGGGTTGCTTCTGGGGTGTGGAGCGTATCTTCTGGCGCCAAAAGGGCGTGTGGGCGACTGCTGTTGGTTACATGGGCGGTGGGAACGCAAACCCGACCTACCGAGAGGTGTGCACGGGGAGCACGGGCCACGCCGAGACCGTAGCGGTGGTCTACGATCCCTCCGTGACCGGTGAGGGCGGAGCGAGCCTGATCAAAACTTTCTTCGAGAACCACGATTCCACCCGCCCCAACCGTCATGGGAACGACGTGGGCACGCAGTACCGCAGCGCGATTTGGGTGACAACGCCGAGGCAGGCCGAGGTGGCGTCACTTCTGCGCGGTGCGTGGGTGGCCGAGTTGGAGCGCGCGATGCCGACGGCCCGCTGTTATACGACGATTGGCGAGGCCGGGGCGTACTTTGCTCAGTCGGGTGGCCCTTTCTACCTCGCTGAGGACTACCACCAGGCCTACTTGGAGAAGAATCCCGATGGCTATTGCAATCACGGCCCCAATGGCGTGACGTGCCCCGTGGGGATCCTCAATTTGCCCGCACAAGTCAGCGTCGAACCACCGAAGTAGACATTCATAGACTGAGCAGTCCACTGCGAGACTAAACAATTCGGGGGAGGCAGTTTCTGCCTCCCCCGAACGCCGTTTACCAGCACGCCACTATGCGTTTTCAGGCGTTACGGTTACGCCTTCAACATCCATTTCATCCAAGCTGACGGTGCGATCCTTCTTCACCAGGTGATATCCCAGCCAGATCAGCAAGAAGACCGGAAGACCGATGTACGAGGACGCAACTTGCAGAAGCTGTCCGCGGAAGACGGCCTCGTAATTCTGGCCCAGAAGAACGATCAAGCACATGCCGAAGGCAAGGATCGGACCGAAGGGGAAGAAGGGTGCTTTGTAGGGAAGCTCATCAAGGGAGTGACCCTGCTTGACATAGGCCCTACGGAAGCGCCAGTGGCAGGCCGCAATACCCAGCCAGACAATGAATCCGGACAGGCCCGAAACATTGAGCAGCCATGTGTACGCGGTATCTTCACTCACCAGTGCGGCGACGAATCCGAGTGCGCCGACGGCGGAGGTGGCCAGCATTGCGTAGATCGGTACGCCGTGACGCGTGACCTTTCCAAAGAAGCGAGGCGCCTGCCCGATGAGTGCCATCGAGTGCAGCATTCGCGTGGAGGCGTACAGGCCTGAGTTTCCTGCGGAGAGGATTGCGGTCAAGATGACGGCGTTCATGACCGCGGCTGCCGCGGCAACACCCATGCGCTCGAAGACCAGGGTGAAGGGCGAGTAAGCAATGTCTGCGGCGCTGTCACGCAAGAGGTTCGGATCGGTGTAGGGAATCAGCGTTCCGATGATGGCGATTGCGCCAATGTAGAAGAACATGATGCGCCAGAACACGGTCTTGATTGCTCGGGGCACGTCGCGGCGAGGATTAGAGGATTCGCCTGCTGCAACACCGACAAGTTCGGTTCCCTGGAAGGAGAATCCTGCGATCATGAAGACCGAGATGATAGACAAGAATCCGCCGTGGAAAGGAGCATCTCCAGCAGTCCAGTTCTGAACTCCCGGGGAGTCATTGAAGATTCCGAAGATCATCAGGGTGCCTGAAATCAGGAAGACGACGACGGTGATGACCTTGATCAGGGCGAACCAGAATTCCGCCTCACCATAGACCCGCGCGCTCAGCGCGTTGAGGAAGGTGAGTAGGAAGAGGAAGGAGATTGCCCAGACCCAGGAAGGGACGCTCGGCAACCAGTAGGACATGACAAGTCCCGAGGCGACAAGTTCGGCTGCGACGGTGATCGCCCAGTTGAACCAGTAGTTCCATCCCATCGCAAAGCCGAATGAGGGGCTCACGAAGCGCGTGGCGTAGGTCTGGAACGATCCCGCGACGGGCATGTGTGCGCTCATCTCACCAAGAGATTGCATGAGCAAGAGGACCATGAGGCCGATGACTGCGTAGGCCGCGAGAGCTCCGCCGGGTCCTGCGGTCGAGATTGTTGCGCCCGAGGCGACGAAGAGGCCGGTGCCAATTGCGCCGCCGATAGCGATCATCTGCATGTGGCGTGCTGATAAACCACGCTTGAGTTCCGTGCGCTGGGGCTTGCCCTTGGACTGTACCTGCTGGTCAGTCTCAAGGTTCACTTCCATTGCACGTGGGTTCGGCGTTTCCATGCCGCACTCTCCTATGGTTTATCGGTCCGCGGCCGGACGCCGCCGACTCTGGTTCTCATAGTCTGCCATTGCATGACCTGAGCTTTCCGCTTTGTTTACCTTTTGGACATGAGTGTGAGCAAAGTTATACCCCTGTTACCGACTGCTGGAAATGATCAAGTACCCCGCAAAGTGGATACACCCATCCATTGAGAGAGTCACACTATCCAGACAACATTCAAATTCGTCACGATCGCATTCAATGCCTATTCTGTGAATAGTCTTCCCTTGGACAAAAGGAATTGTGATGAAGCAACGCACGCTGGGAACAATCTGCGCACTTGCAATCGCTCTAACTTGCGCTTTGGCAGGAAGACCTTCTTCTGCCGACCCGTACTACGAGTTAAAAGACAGCTACCAGATCACCTCTCCAACTGAAATTGGACACACTGTCAGCATGATTGACCCCACCGGGCAAACGATCACCAAAGACAAGTGCACGAGCGAACCCGGAGACTACACCCAGGCATACTTCCGGGTGCAAGGGACCAACAGTATTTGCGACCTTGTTCAGGTCATTAAAGATGACGCAGTCAGCGAACGACTAAAGATCGACGGTGCAGAGTTCACTTTTACTTCCATGTCTGCCGTCTTGATCGATAAGACTTTTGAAGGAATGTCCTTTAAGGAAGTCAGCGTGACCTTCCCTAAAGGTTGGGTCGCAAAGACCGCAGATTTTGACGGAAAAATCAATGAGAAACAAACAGTTGTCACCTGAACACACATCACCCGAAATGTGACGGTCAAGGGAACCACCAAAGCCGGAGCTTCAGCTACGTCTGAGGCGGCCCCCTCCTCAAGTTCCTCGCCAAGCTCTAACGCTTCTTCTTCGAACAGTAACTGGATATTCCTCGCGATTGCTGTCCTCATCATCATTGGTGGCGGCACCGCAATTTTCTTGGTGCTTCGCATTCAGAAGAAACCCCACTTAGAGGCTATGCCTGCGCCAGGCACATACCCAGACCCCTTCGCCCAGCAACCTATGCCACAACCGGGGCAATACCCCCAGGACGCTCAACACTTCCCCCCACAGGGCCAAGTTTCCCCGCAGCAGTGGCAGGCAGTACCTCCGCCGCAGCTAGAACAGTTCAATCCACAGCAACAACAGTGGCAGCCACCCGAGCAGGGGCAACAACCGGGCCAGTATCCGCAGCAGCCGGAACAGTACCCGCAGGGCTAACCCCAACCCGCACATTCAGCAACCACTCAGCATTCTGTAATTTAAACGATACACAATTCGTCAGCCAAGACGATTGTGCCTATTCTTTTGTTTGTCTGTCCTCATATACCGAGAAGGAACACTCATGAAGCGACGCTCTCTTGGAGTCATCGGAACTCTGGCGCTTGCCGGCAGCTTTGCCATGGCGACCGGTTCAGCTATTGCAGCTCCGAGCATTGACCTCGAAGAAACCTACGAATTCACCTCGACCACATCGGGAAGCTACACCCTGAGCATGATCGACACCAGCGGTACTCTGATCTCAGAGTCCATCTGCAAGAGTGTGCAGTCTGCCGGAGCAACCACTGCTTTCCGCACCAGCGGTTCTTCCCACATCTGCGATGTCAGCCAGTCCTTTAAGAGCAGCGAGATTTCGCAGGTTCTTGACATCAGCGGCAAGGACTTTACTTTCACCTCCCAGACAGAGACTGCTGTCTCGCGTCTCTCATCAGCGATGCCCGGCTTGACAATGCAGAAGGTCACCGCAAAGTTCTCTGGCGGTATGGTCCCCACAACCGCAGACAACGGCGGCACCATTGACAAGGCGACCGGAACTGTCACGTGGACCGACGTGAGCGATGACGTTTCCGTTAAGGGCACCACCGATGGTTCAGGTGCAGCCTCCGGCAAGTCTTCTTCGAATACCTCCTCCGATAAGAGCAGCACTTCTTCTTCCTCGTCTTCGTCTTCAAGCATGAAGTGGGTTCTTCTTGGCATTCTGGCCGTTGTCGTCATCGGCGGCATCGTGTTCTTCGTCGTCATGAGCAACCGCAAGAAGACTCAGGCACAGCCCATGGGCGCACCCGGCGCATACCCGGGCGCCTACCCCGGTGCGATGCCTCAGCCCGGACAGTACCCTGCTCCGACCGGCCAGGCTCCTGTGGATCCGGCGCAGTACCCGCAGCAGGGTCAGTACCCCCAGCAGCCCGCGCAGTACCCGCAGCAGGGTCAATACCCCCAGCAGCCGGGGCACTACCCCGATCAGGGACAGCAGCCCGGACAGTACCCTCAGGCCTGAGTAGCTCTCAAACCTGAACAGCCGGTGGGGCGAGCGCGGTCAAAGCGTTCGCCCCACTGTCTTCTCCACCGCTCCCTCACTTCACAGACGCACCAAGCCCGCTCCGGCCTCGGAAATCAACCGCTGAACGGAAGGAATCCTGATGACGCTCTCTCTACTGAAGCGCGCCGCCTCCCTCGCGTGCGCTCACTCTTACCGCCGCGCTGAGTGCAACGCCCGCCCACGCTCAAGATCAGGGCGTTCAGATCGAGGAGCAGTATTCGCTCTCAGCCTCGGGATCAATCACGTACCGCTTGAAGATTGTCGACATAACGAAGACCATCACTCTGGACACGTGCAACTCCCTCTCCCAGGTCATCGAGTGGTCTGAAGTGCACTTTAAAGCTGCGTCAGCGGCAAGCAACTGCCAGATCGCTACGAAATACACGCGCGACAAGAACCCCTATGTTGGCACTGACGAAAAAGGGAACTTTGTCTTCGCGGCAAAGAGCATCCAATTGTCGGACCTCAACATCACTTTTCCCGCGGGAACTTCCCTAACAGAGCACGAGTTCCACTTCAGCGCTGATACCGGTCAACTTTCACAGATGAGTCCCGGAGGAAAAGTCAGCGATAGCGTCAAGGGATTTATTACGTGGAAGGACGATGTTCCTCAGATCGTTGGTGTAACGGGGACCATCGAGAAAGCGGAAGATTTCCGCACGACTAATCGCGTCGAATATCAAGGAATCGCCCCCGTCGAGCTTCCTTCTGGCCTCGAGGATATTCCGGCGAGGCCCTCGACAACGAGCACGCCTGTGACTCCGGCGACGGGAGCGCTGCCTTATCGTGGGGATCGTGAGACGTGTTCATGCCCGAGCTCGAAGTTACTCATCCCGTCGATGGTGATCTTGATTGTCAGCATCGCGATTCTCACGCGCTCGGCTCGTAAGCGCTCGCGTCCGTCTTCTCCGCCTTCCCTCCCCTGGCTTGGGCCAGTAAGCATTGGGAGCGCGCGTGGATTTTTCATTGCCGAGGCGATTGCTTGCTTGGGTCCTGAGTTGCGTGTGCGCGGGAGCGTTTCTTCTTTTCCAAGGGGCTCCCGCGCATGCCGTGAACAACCGCGTGACGATTCACGAGTCGTTCGTTTTCTCCAATCTGGGGTTGTTGTCGTACGAGCTGTGGGTTTTTGACTCCTCGGGGACGATCACAGAGGAAAGCTGCAAGGCCCTTCCTCAAGCGCGAAATAATGCCCAGACCAGCTATTCCACTGATCCACAGCGCAAGACGTGCTCGATCGAGGCGACATTCTTCAGATTAAACAACCCTTATGTGGAGGCCAACGAGGATGGATCCTTCACTTTTGTCACGCGTCCCGTTCGCTTTGAGGACTTCAAGGTTTCCTTCCCAGAGGGCACGTCCTATCTGACTCGAGATCTCAGCTTCGCGGGGATCAGCATGAAGATCTCAAAAATGAGCCCCGGTGGCACTGTAAGTGACGGCCACGAAACAGCGTCAATGTCCGGTGGAGTGGCGATCTTGGCTATTCCCTTGCGGCTGTTGGTACTTTTTCGCCTGCAGGCGATTTTCAATCGACGAGGCGGGTTTCAAAGCCGGAAGTCGCGCCCGATGAGCTTCCGACAGACCTTGAAGTAGTCGCAACTTCAACACCATCTACGCAAGCGACACCACGCGCCACAAGAACACAGCGTTCTTCTTCGGTTCCGCCAACGCATACACCACCGGTGGACATCGACGGTGATGCTCTGGTCAAGAAGATCATGGGGCTCAGCGTATTCGTCTTCGCAGCCTTCGGCGTGTACTCCATATGGAACGCGAAACAGCAGCAGCAGGACGCTCAAAAATCACGTCAGGCCGAAGCGAAAGTCGATGAGCAGCTCAGCGATGATCACGCGAAAGAAAGCTCTTCGCCTCGTTCCCCCTTCGTTCTTCCTCCCGAAGAGAGAATCCCCACTTCGCCGGAGTCTTCCGCGCAAAGCGCTGTTACGCCAGACGATCCCTCGTCTTCCCCGCGAAGCCGCTTTGCACCGCCGACAAACTAGTATTGTTCACACTGAGACGCAGCCGGTTGACGGCCACCTCACTCAAAGGAGTCATGCATGCACCTGCCACTTCATCGACACACACGCGCTCTTGTCCTTGCATGTGCCTGCGCGCTGACTCTTTTTCTCCCCATCGCTGGGGCTCAGCCTGCACATGCCTTGGACAAAGACATCAGAATCAACGAGGACGTTCGTATTGTGCGCGATGGTCGCACTCAATACAGGCTCACTGTGACCGACGAATCTCAGACCATCACTGAGGACACCTGCACTGCTCTGCCATTTGTCCAGGAGTGGTCAATCGTCGATTTTTCGACAAGTAAGTACTACAGCCGTTGTGAGATCACGACGGACTTTAATCGTCACGTCAATCCTTATATCGGCGTCGATAGCAACGGAAACGTTACTTTTGCTGCAAAGCAAGTCACTCTTGACGATCTGGGGCTCACTTTTCCAAATGACGTCTCGATTACTTCCCGCCGTTTTTCTCTGAGCGGTACTTATTTCCGAGGAACAAAAGCAACCCCGGGTGCGGCTCTCGATCGAAGCGAATACTCCGACACCGTTACCTGGGAAAATGCACCAGCACTAGTTCTTGGCGCAGAGGGAGCCCTCGAGCAGAATGATTATTTCCGCACCCAAGAACGCAAAGAGTACAAGGGCATAGCTGCTGCCAACATGCCGACCGATCTTCAAGCGCTCCAGACCTCTTCTTCCCCAAGCCCTACGTGGCGTGCCACCGGCGCCCTTCCTACCCCGTCCCTCCTCACAAGTTCTATTGGTAAGTACTTCATGTTCGGCATCATTGTCATCGTATTTGGGGCGATTGGCCTAGTGAGGAGGGCGAATAAGAAGCGCCGCGCACAAGAGAGCAGTGGCTTCGTCATCCCCACCGCCTATCAGCAGAGTATGCCTACTTCCGCTTCGCAGACGAAGAATCCCTTCGCTCTTTCAGCAGACGAGGTTTTTGCGCCTTCTGCCGAGCACTCAACTCCTTCAACCGTTGACCCCTCTTCTTCAACTCAGGGGCCAACGAACCCCTACGTACCCCCGTCGAACTAAACGCACGCCGCTGGGGCGCCTCGGTAATCTGGCACTATCGGACAAGGAATCAGCATTGCAGGTCTTACGAGAACGAACGAAAATACTTTTCCTTGCATGTATGTGCATGCTGAGCATTGTCAGCGGGATACTTGGTGTCTCCCCGGCGCAAGCCGCGCGAAACGAGGTTGATCTTTCCGAGTATTTCTTTGTGGCCACATCGAGCATGACCTACTCAATCTATATCAGCGATTATTCCAAGACTCTCGATCAGAAAGCGTGCGAAGCGGTTCCCCAGGTAACGGAATGGTCAGAAGTGCACTTTGACGCGGAAACTTACTCAAATGATTGCAGAATCACAACAAGATTTGACCGTTTTGTTAATCCTTACATCGAGATCGATAACCAAGGAAACCTGACTTTTGCAGCAAAACTCCTGAAATTCGAGGAGCTCAATTTAGGGCTTCCCAGTGACGTCAAACTGACGCGCCATGACGCATACCTGCAGGGGAGCTACCTGACCATTTCAGAACTCAGCCCGGGAGCGGTACTGGATGAAGACGATAGCTCTACTGACGAAGCGAAGTGGATGAGCACATCGGAAACACTGATCGGCGCGAAGGGAAGCGTGCAGATGTTCAGCGACTTCCACGCAATCGAGCGCAAAGCAATGAACGGTGTCGTTCCCGCCGATCTTCCTTCTGATCTCGAGGCAGTGGTACACACCCGTTCCATCACGCCCTATACCCCATCCCCCAGCCCCACTGCTTACCGACCTGCACGCGGGATCGGGACGATTATCAAGATCATTCTGGTTCCGGTTGTCTGTCTCTTCTTAATCATCAGCGTTCCCATGATCATGCGCGCAAACAGCAGGAGAAAGGAACGCGAACAGCGAGGTTTCGCAGTTCCGCTGAGTTACCAAAGTGGGACAGGTTTTTCCGGCTCACTAACTCCCGGAGACACTGGGCAAAATCCCTTCAAACTTTCGGATGATCTTCATGTGGAAGATGCGCCTGTTGTGCCCTCCGTTCAGGATTATTCGCCACCCGCGCAGCCCTCGTCTTCATTGGCCAAAAGTGAGATTTTCCCCGGGGATTCCCAGACAGAACAGGGGAAGAATCCCTTTGCCCCGCCCTCGGAATAACTGTTTTTGCGCACCCCTCACAATTCGATATGCTTGAAATAGCGTGATTCACTTTCAAAGGATGCCTCAATGAAGCGTTTGTATTCGACAGCGGCCACACTCTTGCTTGCAGGAGCATTGGTGCTCCCTACTGCAACAACTGCGCAGGCCGCAGATTCAGACTTGACTGTCTCGGTGACATTGAGCGTCTACAACAAGGGAAGCGTCGGACACGCGCTTGAAGTGTATGACCGCACGAAGCAGATCGACGAAGGCAAGTGCAAGTCGTTTTCAAACGGGAATAATGACTACCGCATCGAGTTCGCCCAAGGTGATAACTTCACTCGTTGCTCAATCTTCCCGCCTTTCGAAGGTCCTGAAAACGCTGGAAAGTACTATTCGCTTGATGACAAGGGCGAGTTTATCTTTGTCTATTCAAGCGAACAGTTGATGCAGGAAACCGAATTCCTCGGCCGCCCGCGCGATATAGGCTACATCAGCATCCAACCGCTGGTTTTTGACCTTGATTCCGCATCTGCAGGGGCAAAGTTCACCGACTTCTGGGCTGATCAGCGAGGCGATTCAAAATACGCCCCCGACGGACAGATCGCCTTGTGGAATAAGCCCGATGGAAAGGTCGCCGTCCACGGGAAGAAGACTAATTTTTACCAGGGCAACGCGACCGTTGCCGCACAGTACGGTACGCCGGTTCCCTCATTTGAGCCTTTGACACCGGCGCCGACGGATCCCGCTGCGCCCGACCGTAACCGCACTGCTTCTGCAGCAAAGTCAGGCTCTCTCATCGGTTCAATTTCTTCAACAACATGGATCATCGTTGCAGCAGTCGCTGGCGGTCTTGTTGTCCTTGCAGGAATTGTCTTCTTTGTCCTCCGCGGCCGTTCACGAAAGGCCGATTCCCCCGCGAAGTCCCAGCGTCAGCAGGCGCGTGAAGAGGCACGCGCAGCGAAGCGTCAAGCTCGCGAGGATCGCAAGCGCGCGAAGTCCGGCGCTACTGCATCCGCCCCTATGTCGCAGGGAACTCCTCCTCTCGGTGGCATTCCCCAGGTAGCGTCAGCGCCTACGGCTCCCGAAGCAACGCCCAGCACAGCAGCTTCAATGCCTATTGCGACTCCCGTCAGAGGAGTTCATGCTTCCTCTGGCGCATCTTCAACAGCAACTTCCACAGCATCGACGCCTACCCAACCGCAGGTTCCTCAGGCTTCACGCCCTCAGGCGTCCGCTCCGCACACTCCGCTTCAGCCCGCTCAGCAGGCGTACAGGCCAGCCCATGCTCCGGCCTCGGCGCAGGAACACACTCCGGAACCCTCTCAAACAGAGGCTGGCGCCCCGTCATTCGCTGCGGCTCAAATCCCAGCGCAGACAGAAGCACGGCATGCTTCCGCAGAGCCCGAGCAGCCGGTTGCAGCTGTAGCCCCGGCTACCGTTCCAAACGATGAGCCGGCACCGGTTGCAGAATCCGCACTGCCTGAGATGAGCGAGCCGGAAGCGGCTCCTCAGGAACCGCAGGCTGAGGCCTTCGATGCGGCGCAGGCAGAAGAAACTGCACCGGTCGAAGAAGCCGCACCGGTCGAAGAGACTGTTCCCGCAGAAGCACACGACGAGGCTGAACAAGCGCAGCCCGAACCTCAGACTCAGGCCGATTCGACGCCCGTCTTCAGTCCGGCACCGGCAGCGGCACCGGCACAAGAACCGCAGCTTTACTCTCAGCAAAGCGCGCAAGCACCCGCGGCACAGCCCCAGGCTCAGCCTCAGTACGCTCCGGCGCCCACGCCGCTTTCGCAGTACCAGCCTGCGCCCACGCCACAGGTCCAGCCACAGGCTCCCACTCCTGCACCAGCGCCGTACGTACAGCAGCCTCGGCCCGGTTACACACCGATGGCCTCGCAGCAGCCCGCGCAAGCTCCCCAGCAGTGGGGTCAACAACCGCAGTACGGCGCAGCCCCCATGCAGCAGCAACCGCAGCAACAGCAGTGGGGTCAGCCTCTGCCCCCGCAGCAGACCAGGCAAAGCCAGCGACAGAGCTACGTTCCGCTTCCTGGCCAGCAACCCGCTGCTGCGCCGCAACAGTGGGGCCAGCCTCTGCCTCTACAGCAGGGAACCGGCTACGGGCAGCAGGGATACGCTCCGGCTCCCCGGCAGTGGGGACCGTCATACGTTCCCCCGGCACCTGCTCAGCAGCCTGCCCCGGCGCCTCAGTGGGGTCAGCGGCCGCAGCAAGGCCAGCCCGCACAACAGTGGGGCCAGCCCAACGGTGCCGTGCCCCCGCATGGTCAGCAAGGTGGCCAGCAGTGGGGCCAGCAGCAGTACGGAGCCGTTCCCCAACAAGGACAACAGCAGTGGGGTCAGCAGCAGGGTATGCAAGGCGACCAGTGGAGGCAGTATGCCGGTCAGTCCGGTCAGCCCACGCAGCAATGGGGTCAGCGGCCGCAGCAAGGCCAGCCCGCACAACAGTGGGGTCAGCAACCGCAGCAGGGGCAACCCGCGCAGCAATGGGGCCAGCAACCACAGCAAGGCCAGCCCGCACAACAGTGGGGCCAACAGCCCAATGGTGCCGCGCCCCAGCAGGGCCAGCAAGGTGGCCAGCAGTGGCAGCCTCCGCAGCAAGGCGGACAGCCCAATCAACAGGGCCAGCAGCCTAATCCCTGGGGACAGCAGGGACCTGCTCAGCAATAACGAGCAAGATCTCGATAGATAGTTTGGGGGCTTGGTATCAGGTGATACCAAGCCCCCAAACTCATCGTAGAAACCCCGTATGCATTCTTCCCTCCAGTTCGAACGCGCCAGCAGGTATCTACTCGATATCCTTCTCAAAAGACCACACGGGAACATCGTTCCCGTCTAAAGAAACCGAGTGCTCCCCCACAACTCGATATCCAGCCGAGGAATAGAAGCGCGCATTCGTGGGAGTACAGGTAATGAATGCGAGGCGTCCACTTCCGTGGGAGCGCACGTATCCTTCGATTCCCCTCTCAAGGAAGCGCCGACCAATGCCCTGATGTTGGCGCGAAGGATCGACGGCGATAACGGTCAGGAACCAATCGAAATCGGATTCGCAACGCACTACGCTATCTGCGGCCTCGGTAAAGGCAAAGAAACGCACGAGGCGATCAAAGCGCATATAGCCCAGGAGCGGCCTGCAATAGCGCAGGTATTCAAGCAGCCCGGGCGGGCGATGATTCAGGAGGGCAACTCCAAGGATTTCCCCATGGTCTTCAAGGACCAGAACGGTGTGATAACGCGCAAATACACGAATCATGACGGCGTGAACGTCGCGAATCCAGTTGGGGAATTCCTCCGGATCGGCCAGTAGTCTCTTCACTGCTGTGTGAAGGGGGTAATTCTCGAAGGCAGCACCCGCGATTTCAGCGAGCTTATCGATGTGCTCTGGGCGTGCAGAGTAAACGTGCATGGCCTTCCCTGTTCGTCGGTACCTCGTGGTGAGGTATGGGCGGATATTGAGGTTTTAGGCTAGGGCGTCAACCTGCACCTGTACTGTCTACAGACAGTATGAGGGCAGGGCAAAACACTCGCAACAGTTTGCATTCATAAATGTATCGGGGAATTTTTGTGGAAATTTCAGGCGCTTCCAGCGGTCTGGCTACCGATACTGGACAGAATAAATTTTCAAGCTCCTGTAGACGTTACTTACTCACAAACATCGACTCGCGTTACCCTGAAAACATGTGGATTCTCTTCGCCTTAGGCTCAGCATTCTTCGCCGGCATCACCGCCGTACTTGCGAAGCTTGGAATCCACGGTCACGATTCAACGCTCGTCACAGCTTTGAGGACTTCGGTCGTTTTCCTGGGCGCATGGATTGTTGAAGCTATCAGCCTCCACGGTCACTTTCTTTCAGAGCTCACCGCCATTTCATCCCGCACCTATCTGTTCCTTTTTCTCTCCGGGCTTGCGACCGGCGCTTCGTGGCTCTGCTTCTTCGCTGCACTTTCTAAAGCTCCAGTGACTTTCGTCAGCCCGATCGATAAGTCCTCGACCATCATCGCTATCGCTTTCGCAGTGATTTTCTTGGGCGAGAGCCTCTCTCCCATCGCCCTTGTGGGTGTTCTGGTTCTAGGTATTGGAATCGTTCTCACCCTTGAACCTGGATTATTCAGGGGCTTTGCCTCCCAGCGATCAAAGACCCCTGCGAGTACCCCGCTGCCCGACGCACAAAAGGCACCCGCAGCCTCGTGGATGATCTTTGCGTTAGCGTCTGCAGTTTTCGCCGCCCTTACCTCGATCCTTGGGAAAATAGGAATCACAGGGGTCGATTCCAATCTGGGAACCGCAGTGAGGACTTCCGTCGTTTTGGTCATGGCATGGATCGTTGTCGTGCTCCATGCGAAACCGGCATCAATCCGCACGATCCCCCTGCGCGACCACGCGTGGATCACAGCCTCAGGAATCGCAACCACGGCCTCGTGGCTGTGCTACTACCGAGCGCTCCAGGAGGGCCCAGCATCCGTCGTTGTCCCTATCGACAAGCTCTCAATACTGGTGACAGTTGCGTTTTCAGCACTCATGTTGCGCGAGCGCGTCTCAGGACGGTATTTATTGGGAATCGCTAGTTTATGCGCCGGGACCATTCTTATGGTCATCGGCTAGCCCAAGGAGGGGAAATTATGCTGCGCCGCGCAACGCCCGAAGATGCAGAGGCACTATCCGCACTTGCGTCCACGTGCTACATCCAGACTTTTGGGCAGCTTTACTCTTCCGAAGACCTTGATCGTTTCATTCACGAGGCCTACTCCCCCGAAGTCCTTCGCGCGGAGCTTGCGGACCCCCAGCGCCCAACCTGGCTGCTTTTCCTTGAGGGAAGCGAGGCCGAGGCGACTACATCAGAGCGCACTGAAGCGCACCCGGCCTCGGAAGACAAACTGATTGGCTACGTAACAGTTTGCCCCGCGCACCTCCCCCACCCCGACGTGAAGCCCACCGACGGAGAAGTTCAGCGCCTCTATCTGCTACGGGAATACCAAGGTGGCGGGCGCGGATCGATGATGCTCCGGCACGCAATCGATTACCTGCTTGCCGATGGGCCGCGTCCCCTGTGGATTGGCTGCTTCAGCGAAAACTTCGGGGCACAGCGACTCTACGGGCGCCATGGCTTTAAGCTGGTCGGCGAGTACAAGTTCATGGTCGGCGATCACGCTGACCGCGAGTTCATCATGCGGCGCGAGGCCGAGGTTCAGGAGTCCTAATGAAGACAGCACACTGGCATGCACTTTTGCTTGCAGGAGCCGGGGTTATGCACTTCAAGGCGCCGCAAGTTTATGACGCGATTGTGCCACGGAGTCTCCCTGGGAACGCGCGAAGCTACACATTGGTGAGCGGTGCGGCCGAGTTGGCAATTGCCGCTGGCCTTGTACTTCCACTGACGAGGCGACTGGCCGGATTAGCCGCGAGCGCGTTGTATGTCGCGGTCTTCCCCGCGAACATCAAGATGGCCGTGGATTACCGCAAGGAAGGCAAGCCTGCGCTCGCACAGGCACTTGCGTATGCTCGACTGCCGCTTCAGATTCCTCTGATTCGCGGGGCGTGGAGGGTGTTTCGAGGGAATGCCAACGCACGCTAACTTCTATTTCCCCGCGAATCTCGGACATTTGGCGAAGGAATCACCTACGACTTAATCTCCATCTCTGGGTCCAGAGTCCGTTACATTCATAGATTTGCAGGTGTGTTCCGTTCTCAACGCGCCCTTGGGGAGCATCAAGACACTTTGCGGATTGTGGGTTAAACAATGATCCATCTGCGCGTAACTTCCATTTCTGTGCGCCGGTACCATTGCATTCCCACAACTGGACTTTTGTGAAATTGGAAGTCCCCTGCGCGTCGACATCTAGGCACTTTCCAAGAGACTCGATGGCACCATCAGGCGTAAGGTTCCAACGCTGTCCGCTTGCTTCATTACAGTTCCATAACTGCGCTGGGTTTCCATTGCGCGATGTGTTGGTATCAACATCAAGGCACTGCTGACCGGGACCAACCAGCTGTCCTGAGTCTAACGGCAATTTACCGCGCGCGAAGCGAATCTCACATTGGTCTCCTACGCCCAACCATGTTGCAGCAAGATAGACGTAATTTCCGTTCTCAGCTAGGGGAATTACAGGAGAGGAATAGCCTGGGCATGAGGGCAGTCCTTCGGCATACGCACCTGTCGGCACGACAGAAAGAGGCAGAGCAACTTCCCTCCAGTCTCCCTTCCCCATTGAGGTATTAACTAGCATCACTGAACCGCTCTCCTCAAGAACGCGTTCATCACCAACATGTCCTGCAGTCACTCGCTGCCCAGTAAGCACCAGTGTCCCATGGGGACCGCCACCCTTCATCCAAGAAATCAATGGCGTATGGAGAAGATGACGGTGATCAGCAGTACTCACGAGAATTCCCGGATCATCAAGAGGTCCCCAATGAAAGCCGTCCTCACTGAACTTTATAAATACCTCGCATGCATGATCAGGATCGGTTGCATCCCTGCACAGTTCATAGCTCATGACGGTACGCCCATCCGGAAGTTTCGCGAATGTCTGCATACCCGGACGCTGAAGATTGTCTGAGGGGAACGCTACGTCCTGGGTAAAGTTTGGCTCCCACGTTCTCGCACCATCCCGGGACAAGTAGTGCCCAATCACTTGGTTATTGGTTTGGGAATTTGCCGGACGTTCATCGGAAATATAACAGCCAAGTCGACCGTCACTTGTCATCAGGAAAGCAGGCTCCCAAATCCCATGTCCCCAGGTATTGGGGAGATTCTTTGTCTCTGTACAATTCGAGAGATATTCCCAGGATTTTCCTTGGTCCCTACTCAAAAAGACTTCAATCTTCTGAGCTGTATAGTTTTTCCGTTTCCAGGCAGTCCCAGCTGCAAGAATATCGCCCGCTTTAAGGCCGTTACGCGTAAATGGAACCTCGAACAATGTTGGAGCTTCAATGTCCCACCCGTCCGTATGGGAGCGAATTGATGAGATCAACTTCCAGGTCTTTCCTTGATCTCCACTTTGAAAAATCGGAAGAGATGTGGGGGCGTGCTCTCCTTCGCGAGCAAACGTCGCAAGAAGAGTCCCACTGCCTGCACCGTATTGGAGTTGAATTCCCCTCGGATAGCCAGCTTTCCCCTTCGGATGCACTTGCAAGTTCGGGGAATAGAGAACTTGTCCAGATTCGACTGCACCTACTGGTGGCGAGACAACGACCAACAAAGGTGAAACCACAATCAGCATGATTACCAAAATCAGAAATGCGAAAGCGCGTGATCGCATGTTTTTCTCCTTCAACGCAAAGGAAAATATTGGAACCGATGGGTTTATTCAGTTAAGGGCGCATTGACGAGGTGAGCTGAAACCAGAAAAGTAATCGGTCTACACCGCTTATGCACTCTCCCGGATCACAAGACTGTGAGGCACAATGCATTGCTGCGCTTTGCGCTTAGGATCTTCGATCCGATTCACAAGAAGATTGAGTGCTGTCTTTGCAATATAAGGAATATTGATAGAAACGGTAGTTAAAGACGAGGCCTGATACCGCCCCTCGGGGATGTCATCAATTCCGACAACAGCTATGTCATCGGGAACCTTGACGCCAAAATCATGTGCAGCGCGCAGAGCACCGACAGCTAGAAGGTCGGAGAAACAAAAGACAGCATCAGGCCGACGGTTTGAGCTAAGCAGGTTCCGCATTGCCAGATATCCGTCTTCGCGACTGTAGTGCTCGGCGGGCACAAGCCATTCGGGCATAACATTTAGACCACCGTCTCGTAGCGCCTCTTGATAACCCAATGTTCGCTGAAGGGGCGTAGTGAAAACTTCGTCAGGCTGAGCCCCAATTGCTGCAATATATTTACGTCCCGAAGAAATCAGATATTCCACGGCATCACGAGCTGTTTGTCGGTTGTCGATCGCCACATGATCCGTTGTTCCATCAAAGTCGTACTCGCCCAGCAGGACAATAGGAGCTTGACGCGGCTTTCTCTTCACCACCAAACCCGCATCCGTCACCCGAGAAGTGAAGAGCAGGCCATCGAATAGAAGATTCTTCGTATTCCCTCGCAAAAGAGCTTCTTCTTGCTCAAGATCATTACCTGTTTGAAGGACGATGACACTATAGCCGTGCTCACCAGCTTGCTTGATGACCTCTTTTGCAAGCTCACTAAAGTAAGGGACATCAAGTTCTGGCACAGACAAAGCGATGATCCCAGTTTTTCCAGTTCGCAATGTTCGAGCGACAAGGTTGGGCTGATACCCCAGTTCTTGGATAGCTGCTTGCACACGGGCACGTGTTGCATCGCTAATATGCGGGTAATTACTCACGACGTTAGACACGGTCCGCACAGATACCTGAGCGCGTTCAGCAACGTCTTGCAATGTCACAGCCATGTAACAATTCTTCCACTCCTTTGCAACGTTTGCAAACGTGTGTAATATAACGTCTACGCGATTTGATACGAACTAATTTGCAACGTCTGCAATTCAGTGAGCCGCTATGGCTACGTATCACGCCCACCAACCTAACAAAGGAGTTCTGATGCAAGGGCTACAATCGCGGCGCCCGCATTCGTGGCGACTCATAGTTTCATTCGTCGCCGCGGCCGCCGTTCTCAGCACCAGTCTGTCAGCCTGCACAACCCCCATCACTGGAAGTGCAGACTCAACAGCATCCTCATCAAACAAACTACAAGCCCCGACGGAAGAATCCCCAAGCGGTGAAATCACCATTTGGGACCGCTCGGGTGACCTCTTCGGCGTCTTCGAAAATACCATCGCTGACTTCAATAAGAAGTATCCCAACATCAAGGTTCACCACGAAGCTGTCGATATCGACGCAAAACTTCAAAACACCCTTATCACCGGAACAGATGTTCCGGACGGAGTCTTCCTCGACGACGCCAAGGTGTCTGCCTTCACCGACCACCTTTGGGATCTTAGCGACGTTCTGAATCCCTATATCAAGGACATCTCAAAGCAGAAAGTTGATGTTAACCGAAAGGGAGACGGCATCTACGGTGTTCCCTTCGACCTCAACCCCGGCCTTCTCTACTACAACGAGAAGGCCCTCAAAGCTGCGGGAATTGACCCTACGACAATTAAGACCTACGACGACCTCCTCAAGGCTGCCAAGGACTACAAGGCTTTCAAACCCGACGCTGCACCAATCCACATTGAACGCGCAGGCTTCCTCAGCCAGCTACAGCTAGAGATGTACGCCAGCCAACTCGGAACTTCTCTCGGCGACAGCCAAGGAAAGCTTCGCCTAGATAGCGCAGAATACCGCCAGATATTAACCTGGCTCGACACCGTAAACAAGGAAGGCTTGGGAACTCGAACTGAGTACTTGGATGCCACAGATGTCGCTGAACTCGAGAATGGCAACGAGGTCTTCTACCCCTGGGCAATCTGGTACAGCTTCGCACCGGAACAAATGCTCAAAGAAACCCGCGGCGACTGGCGGGCAATGGAACTGCCCGCTTGGAAATCCGGAGGCGCCCGAAGCGGCGCAATGGGAGGCTCTTCCTTCGTTCTTCCCAAGAATGGCAAGAACTCCCAACTCGCCTGGCTCTTCTACAAGTTCCTTATGTTCGACAAGGACGGATACTCAAAGGTCTGGGGAACTTCAAGCACCTATCCGAACGGCTTGACGACCTCAATCCCCTCGTATCTTCCTGCTGCCGATCCGAAGACACCGCTCTTCACGCCAACTGACGCACTAGGTAAGCAAGATCTGTGGGCTGTGGCGACTGAAGCCGGATCTCAGATCCCAGGCGGTACACCAATTCCGAGTTGGTGGACCGGTGCTGTTGATTACTTGGGAACCAATATTCAGTTGATGTACGACGGCAAACTCAGCGTTGACGAAGTCATCACGAATTCAAGCAACGACATCCAGAAGAATCTTGTGGATCGACAATGAGCACTATTACTCAGCCTCACCCTCACAGCTACAAAGCAAGAGTGAGCACTCGCGCTGCTCTCACAAGCGGACGCCTGCGCAAGAAAACTAGCCCATATATTTTCATCACGCCTTTCATCATCTTCTTCTTGGCCTTTAGCGTTTATCCAATGCTTTTCACTGCCGAGCTGAGTTTGACGAACTGGCACGGATCTGGAAATGCCGTGTGGGTGGGGCTGGGTAATTACTCTTATCTCCTGACAAATAAGGCTTTCTGGGCTTCACTGGCAAACTCCGCCATCTTGTGGCTCTTGGTACTTCCTATCCAACTCGCACTCGGGATTGTCAGCGCTGTCCTGCTCAACATTGCCGAGATGAAGTTCCGCAGTTTATACCGCGTCACATTCATCCTTCCGTTTGTTACTCCCCTCGTGGCAATTGCGCAGGTCTGGGTAGTTGTTTTTGACGAACGATATGGCGCTGTTAATGCCTTTCTGCGCATCTTCGGAATTGAGAACATCGGCTGGCTAACCACGACAACTTGGGCAAAACCGACCTTGGCGCTCTTGTTCCTGTGGAAGACCACTGGCTTTGTCGTCATCATTCTTCTCTCTGGTCTTCAGTCAATTAATTCAACCCTTTACGAGGCCGCTGAGATTGATGGCGCGGGCAAAGTCCGCCAGTTGTTCTCCATTACTATGCCCCTTCTCCGCCCAACCTTAGGTTTCGTTGTGGTGATGCAGACCTTGGGAGTTTTCCAAATGTTCGCCGAGCCTTTTGTCGTGACTCAAGGAGGTCCCTACAACTCGACGACAACCGCCGGATATCACCTGTACAACTTCATTACCCGCGCAGACCTTGGAACTGGGGCCGCTAATTCCATCCTGCTCGTTTTGATCGTCATGACCTTGTCTCTTTTGTTCGTCCGTGGCCTGACTTCGAAGGAGTAGATATGCCATCCTTACTTTTCCACCGGTCACGGCGCAATCTTCATCTTGGGGCGCATGCTTTCTTGATGATTCTGATGTTTTGCTTCCTAGCCCCCGTAGCCTGGGCAATTCTTTCCGGTTTTAAACCTGCGAGCGAAATCATCCGAAGTCCTTTGGATTTTGACCTATCGACTCTGACCCTAGATAACTACCGTGCGATGCTTTCCGATGTCCCAATATTGTCGGGGTTTAAAAACACTGCGATTGTCCTTGTAGTTAAGGGCGGCATTACGATGTTTTTTGCTCCGCTTGCCGCATTCGCCTTCGCAAAATACAACTTCCGAGGCCGAAATTTCGCTTTTGGGGCCGTTCTTTTAACATTGATGCTTCCAACCATTGTCTTGATCATTCCATTGCTTCTAGAGATGAAAGCACTCGGTTGGATCAACACCTATCAAGCTCTGATTCTTCCCGGAGCAATTGATGCCTTCGCAATTTTTTGGATGCGTCAGGTCATTTCGACTGTTCCAGACGAACTCCTTGATGCAGCTCGGGTTGATGGTTGCGGCGAGTTCACAATTTTCTGGAGGATAGTGATCCCCGTGATCCGCCCGGGTCTCGCTGGGCTCGCAGTCCTGACGATCATGAACATCTACAACGATTTTGTATGGCCTGTAGTCGCTGCAAATTCTGATCGAATGGCAACCCTTCAGGTCGTTCTTTCAACCCTCGCTCAAAACATCTCCGGAAATCGTATTGGCGCTGACTATGCAACAGTTACCGGTGAACTTCTCGCCGCTGCCTCGGTCGCGCTCATTCCTCTTCTTGTTCTCTTCATGATCTTCCAGAAGCACTTCATCAATGGAATCCTTGCTGGAAGCGTTAAAGGCTGAATACTCTGATGTACACCGATACCACTACCCCGCGAAGCGAGTACCCTCGCCCAGACCGAGATCGTTCTCAACACTGGATCAGCTTGAATGGGCATTGGAGTTTCCGCGCCGACTATGGCGCTTCCTCTACCCCGGAGTGTCTGAGCAAGGCAATCAACGAACAGGTCCCATCACACGTTTGTGTCCCCTTTGCCTGGGAAACCAAACGTTCTGGAGTCAACCGCACATGGCTTGAGCACGGAGTTTATTCTCGACAGGTTGTTATTCCCGGAGAGTGGCTGGGACGGCGCGCGGTCCTTTGTTTCGGCGCAGTTTTTTACCGTGCCGAAGTCTACGTAAACGAAATACAAATTGGTGTTCACACCGGTGGACATACATCCTTTGAATTCGACATCACAGATGCGTTACAGACAGGTTCAAGGCACACACCGGGACTCGATTCTGACTTCTCTGTAACAATTACTGTTTCTGTGGATGCTCCCGTAGATAAGCGCCATATTCCGCATGGAAAACAACGTTCAATCCCGCGCGATGACTACGACGGTGTATCTTTCACTCCGACGTCCGGTATCTGGCAATCCGTATGGTTAGAGAGCCGTGGCGCCCCGTATCTTGACAACATTCAGGTCGACGGTACTTCGCTGAGAGGTTTCCAAATCAATGCCAAGCTCACCGGTTTGAAGAATTTCTCAGCACGAACCTCAGCAGCTCCAGCTGGTTACCTCGACAACTTCTGCGGTCAAGAGGTCAGGATCAAGATCGAGGAAAGCAACGAGGAAACCATAGTATCCACAGATGAAAATGGCTTTCTCACAGCATTTCTGCCCATTGAAGCCCCTCATTTATGGTCACCATCCGATCCTTTCCTCTACCGCCTTACTCTGACCACCGGCGCTGGCCACACAGCCGATCAGGTGACCGTAACCGCGGGGTTACGCAAGATCGAGAGCCGCGATGGGGTCCTGTGGTTGAACGGAGAACGTCTATTTGTTAGAGGTGTCCTTGACCAAGGATATTGGCCGGAAACTGGGCTCACTGCACCCAACAAGCAGGAGTTACTGCAGGATCTGCATCTAGCCCGCAAGCTCGGCTACACAATGGTTCGTAAACATCTCAAACTTGAAGATCCACTTTGGCTTCACGAAGCGGACAGAATAGGGATGCTGGTATGGGCTGAACCCCCATGCACGAGCCGCTATTCGCCCGAAGGCGCCGAAACGTTTAATTTGCAGATTGCAGAGATGGTAGCGCGCGATTTCAACCACCCATCGATCATCTTATGGGGGTTGTACAACGAAGAATGGGGCCTAGATTGGGATATTCCCGGTAGTCCTATCCGCGCGGCTGCGGCATCGTCAGCTTTCGACGAATTGAAACGTTGCGATCCGACACGTCTCGCAATCGAAAATTCGGGATGGTCACACGTTAAAAGCGACATCATCGACTGGCACTATTACGAGCCCAAAATTGCGGTTTGGAATCAGCGTCTTGCAGCGCTCATGAGTGGTGATCGAGATGACTTCCCGGTTCGTTTAGGACTCGATTTCACAGTTGATAAGCACTTATATGGGAACGAAAACTCCGAGCTTCGAAGCTTGCCGAACCTGAATAGTGAATACGGGGAGGGTTTCACAAGCGTAGAACGCGCATGGCATTTGCGCTGGGAGACACAGGAAATGCGTCGATACGACTCCATGAGCGGATACGTCTACACAGAGCTCACTGATGTTGAACACGAGATGGCAGGACTGCTCGATGCTCATCGGAACCCCAAGGAATGGGCAGGTTGTATACCGTCTGCTGTTAACGCCGATACGGTCATTGTGCTGAACGTTGTCCCATGTGAAGCGGGAGCAGATGTTGCAATCCCCTTCGCTCAGCAGCCGATCGCTTTTCACCTTTCACATCATGGTGTTAGCGAGATAAGAGGACGCGCCTACGCAATGTGGCTCCCCGCTCACAGCCCGGTGGATTTTGACATCCGCAAGATCGCGGGCGCAGTAGGTCTTGATGTAGCAGCTTGTGACGTTTTCGCGGAGCCTTTTATTCTCTCCCCCGAATTCTTTCTCTCCGTTTCAGGCAGAGAAGACCCTGCCCGTCTATTGATTTGGGTGGAAGACGAGTCGGGAGCGGTTTGTGCGCGCACATACCTGGACGCCGCCGAAGTCGAAGCTGCAAACCGACGCGGTGCAAGACCCGGTGAATTTATCGATGTCCCTCGGCCGGGGTGGAATGAGGATTAACTAGACGCCTGCTCTCCCTGCTTCCACTCCGCGGCATCGAGGCCCGGAGGAGGCAGCTGACGCAGGTGCTGTTTGAGCCGTGTCGCTTGAGTTTGTAGAGCAACGAAGGTCATTCCGCCCGAGATCACTCCCCCGATCAGGGGAACGATCTTTGACATGGTTTTCGCCACGCTTTGTTTCGTGACCGAAACGCCAATCACTTTCAGAGACTTCTTGACGACCGGATACCACGTCGTCTTCATGAGGGCTTTGCGCGCGATTCTCTTTTCGATTGCCGGCGCAACGATCACTCGTGCAAAGTCGCGCAGTGACTCTGCAGCTCCTGCAACTCGCAGCATGACGCCGAAGAAGAGACCCATCTGGGCGATCGTCTCATCATCAACATCGTCCAAGTCCGTTAAGAATTCTTTCCACCCATACAGGTACGCAAGCTTTTGCATGATGCGTAGCGAGTGAACGTAGTACTGAGTGAGGTCGGCGGGAATGGTTCCGAGCATCGCAAAGCCACCTGGAATCCCTGCAGCAAACGAGAGCGCGGTAGATTTCTTCGTTTCGAAAGAAATCGCATCATTGGCCAGCTTGTCCAAAGACTTGCGCGAAATTCCTGCAGAGACAGGATCACTTGCAATAGCACGCTCAATCTCAGCATCACTCAGGTGGAGTTTTCGCAGTTCCTGGCGCAGGAAGTCATCGCGCGAGATCCGCACTCCCCGCAGGCGAACGAGCTTCTTCAAGAAGAAAACCGCGTAAACCGAGGCCTGCTGGTCCTGGTCTGAAGATGCCTCAGAAAGCGAGGAGGCAGTATCATCCTCCTCGATGATTTCGCCTTCGATGATCGGCTCCACAACGAGTTCGTCTGCGCGTTTGTCATCGCCCTGAATCATGCTTGTCTCTTTTCATTCAGTGACACCCGAAATAGGTAATGTGATTCTACTGGAAGCAGGTACTACCCACGCTTCGTGGGGTAGCGCCGATCCTCGCCCTTCCACCACGGCATCCACGAGACATACCCATCGGCAGGCGCAGTATTGGACGAGGGCTCAAAACCAAGCTCTTCAGGAGTCTGCGGAATTCCGTCGACCAGGAAGTACTTGTCCTTATCGTCGCAGTGCTCGCGCACAATCGTGCGGAACTCCCCCAGCTCGCAGTACAAGACTCCGGTGATCGGATTGCGTTTGAACACCACAATCTTGTAGAGCCAGTAGGCAAAAAGCATCACGTTTGCCACCAAGGCAACCACCGCACACACGATGTTCGCCAGCGGATCCATGGTCGCGAAGTTGAAGATGTCCGAAGGCGGCACCAAGACCTCGGGAAGCAAAGTATTCATCGAAATCCAAAAAACCAGCGTGAAGCAGCGGAACCAGATCCACTGTCCCTTCGCCCAGGTAAACGCAGGGATCGTGCACGCCAGCAGCAGCGCAAGCGTGCAGTACCACGTGTAGTCAGCCAACGAATTGTAGAGGAACGCGTGGTTCCACAGGTCGTAGGCAATCACCCACGGCCACACCATATCCACCCAGATCAGCCCGCGGACCTTCTGCTTTCCCGGGGAGGTCGCGATGATTTTCCCGAGGCCGGTGATCGTGATGATATTAAGCAGGCCAGCCAGCGCGGAGAGCAGGTTCCAGTAGCCGCCAATCGTACGGAATCCAGTTTCAGGATCAATACCGACGTGGCGAGAAGACAGGTTCGCTGCGACTTCCTGATACCACTGCATTGAGTGGAGCTCTGCACTAACACCTCGCGCCTCGGGCAGGCCTGCGATCATGTCGATCGTGTGGGAGTCATTGACGGACTTCAGGCACTGCCAATCGGCGCCGCACGCATAGTAGGTATCAGCATTGAAGTAGATCGTCAGGTCGCGAATGTTCGCTTCCATGATGTTGACGGCCAAACCGATCCACAGTGCAACGCCCAACCAAATCGCGTATTTGTGTGCCTTATCCGGGTTGCGTTTGGCGTAAACCAAGACGGTTCCGGTCATGGTGGCGGTCAGGATCATGATCGCGTACTTACCGAAGGGGAACCAGCCAACCATGGGAGTCCCGTGGATCCACGCATAGGGCATGAGCAAAATGCCACCAACCGTCCACACAGCAAAGATCGTCCAGTTCCATCGACGATTGATCTCAGCGACAAGGATTTGCGCGAGCAAAACGAGGAGCCAGATGAGATAGACCTTTGGGGTTCCAAGCTCCCAGAGGAAGAGCGAGTCCACAGCATTCTCCTTCGAACCTGTAACTAAGCTGAATATTTTCGTCTATCATAGTGCCTAAATCACACGAATATGTGAGCTTTACTACATATTCTGCGTCGAATGGAAGCGACATCGTCGCACCTCCACACGCAACCCACGCACTGACCCTCAAGGAGGAGGATCATGAAACGACACTCGTCACGCTTTGGCAGACTCTGCCGCCTCGGCCTCGTCGGAGGAGGCGCACTCCTGGGCGGAATGTACGCCTTCAGCCAGCTCAGCGGCAAAGCCACCCCCGAAGAACAGGCCTGGCGTTACCCGGGCGATGACCTCATCGACGCCAACTACGACAACGGGTATTCCTCCACCTACGCGATCACCATCGACGCCCCTGCCTACGCGGTGTGGCGACTCTTCAAGCAGATCGGTGCGGAAAAATCGGGGTCGTTCTCCTCCGAATTCCTCGAGCGCGTCTTTGCCCGGCTCCCCTTCTTCAACTCCTACGAGATCCAAGAAGAGTTCCAGCAGCCCGACTCAATGGTGCCCGGCGACATTGCGGCCTTCGACTTCCACGGAATGTCCATGGAATGGGCCGACGTCGTGCCCGGCAAGTACCTGGTCCAGTGGGTCGACACAAAGAACCCGCCCAAGGCACCAGGTTCCTACGCCTTCCGCTTCCCCGGAATGAAGCACTTCGCAGCAGCGTGGTGCTTCTACATGGTCCCCTTGGAGGGCGGCCGCACGCGCCTCATCAATCACTGGCGTATCGGCTACGAACCGCCCTCGCCCGCAATGACCGCGCTCAACTGGGTGAACATCGAGTTCATCGGCGGGTGCATGACGCACCTACAAAACCTCTACGTTAAGCGCGTGCTTGAATTCCGCAAGAAGCAGCACCTGACGGGGCGTTTCATGCGAGGCATGCTCGGCGGCCGTTTCTTCAACAGCGAGACCCCAGCTGGCCGCTACGACGGCACTCCCCTCTTCGAGGACACCTACACGCAGTGGTTCCGTTTCGGACGCAGCGCCCCGGCCGTTGCCGAGATCCGCCCGCCCGTCACCGACGATCCTTCGTGGCCACCGACGGGTCCGGGCACGCCGTGGGAAAGCGAAGTTGACGCCTCGTACTTCGAAGGATGGAGCGAACCTGCGTTCTCGTGGGATGAGCAGATCCGCCAGAAGATGGAGCGAACCTACCTCACCGATTGGGGCAAGGAGCAACACTGATGGGCTCGATCACTCCCCCGGATTATCCGACCCTCTTCTTTTTCGAGGCCGGCGAGTGGTGGGATTATGCGATGCTCCTCGTGGTCATCGCTGCCCTCGCCTTCACGGCGTGGCTCGCCCAGCGCAATATGTGGGTGGTCCTCACTGTTTTCATCGTCATCCCGCTTGCGCTCACGATCTTTTGGTGGCCGCACTCGACGCAGGGCACGGCCTCGGCAGGTTGGTTCCCAATCGTTAAGCAGTACTCGGCGCTGGCGGGGTCACTGTGCTTGGTCGCGCTTCAAGTATTCCCGAGGCTGCGGCACAACCGCTGGTACCTGCTGATTCCGCCGGTGATCCTTTCCGTCAACATTGCCGAGGCCGTGGTGCGCGATTTCCAGTGCTACGGCATTCACGGAGTGGCTCCTTCCCAGGGCATGGTGACGTGGGGAGGTCCGTGGAACATCATGAACGGGATCGCGGGCATTTTGAATCTGCTCGCAATCTCGGGGTGGATTGGGATCTTCGTGTCTAAAGGCAAGGAGCGCGCGCTCGTCTGGGGTGACCTGACGATCGGGTGGATTATCGCCTACGACCTGTGGAATTTCGCCTACGTCTACAACTGTCTAGCGGACCGCGCCTGGTACTCCGGCGTGGCACTGTTGGCGGCGTGTACGATTCCGGCTCTTATGAAGTTTGGGCGAGGTGCGTGGATCCAGTACCGGGCCTACACGCTGACTTTCTGGTCGGCGGTGGTGCTCACTTTCCCGCATTTCATGCAGGACTCGATGTTTGCGCACCGAAGTGCACACAACCCGACCGCGATGTTCATCATCTCGGCAGCCGCGTTGCTTGCAAATGTGTGGGTTTTCGGCCGCCACGTGTATGTGATTGTCGCACAGAAGCGCAATCCCTTCACGCAGGAGGTTCACGCAGATGAGCCAACTTACGTGGAATGGGTGCGGGACCTGGCCTCGGATGAGGACAAGGAACTGATCGCTGCGCGCCTTGGGACGACGCCCGAGAAAGCGGGGTTTGTGAAGGAGTCTTAAGATCGTGGCCGGGGCGTATGCGCCCCGGCCACTGCCTTATCAGACTCCGTCGACTCAAGCGACTTCCACCGTCGCAAGAGGAACAATTCCACTCAATGCATCCCCCATCGCATCTTCGGCACAGTCAAGCTCGTAGCGCATCTGCAGGTTCATCCAGAACCCCGGGGTTGTGCCGAAGTAGCGGGACAGCCTCATCGCGGTATCCGCCGTGATCCCACGCTTCCCATGGACAATTTCATTGATACGACGAGGCGGAACCCCAATAGCAACAGCAAGCTTGTGCTGCGTAATTCCGAACCCCTCAATGAAGTCCTCCATGAGAACTTCGCCCGGGTGAATCGGAGCAATTTTAGTGGTAGTCAACGATCTCAACCCCTTCTGGACCAGCATCATCCAGGCCGTCACGCATCAGGACTGCGTTCACCACGAGCGGCGAGGGTCTATCCGAACAAGCGAGCGCACACGATTGCCCTGCATCGCAAGATCAGGCAGCTTCGGATCTATCAACGCAAGAATGCCGAGCATATCCCGCAGCCGCCAACGGATGTCGACGGACAACAAGTTCTCATGATGAGCCACACGATTCCTCAGCTTCCTCACTCGATCGAGCTGATCAGCCAGCCTCGCACGGCCCGAGTCGGAAGGGTCCGCATAGGGAAACGCATCCGACAAACATTCTTGCCACAACTGTTGACACTGCTGAGGCTGATTCCAAACCCTCGGCTTAATGAGATAGACCCAGGTTCCGAACATAAAATGCGACACAACATCATCGTGCGTGACGGCTGCCAAACGACGCGGATGAGTCTTTGGACGCAAGCGTGATTGCTCGCGTGCAAAATTCTGGGCGACCGCAAGGCTCTTGTGGGTGACAAGGTCGTACAGCAAGGGCGCCGCCCCCTTGCCTAGCGCCCAATCCATCCTATATTCAGGCCCCTGTTGATCATTCCACACCCGCAGCTTGCGATCCATTGAGTTTCGCAAACCGACCTCAACAAACGCGATAGTCGAAAACAACGCCCCCGCGAGATCCGTAACCCACAAGTAAAGTTCACAAGCACGCTCGTCATCTCCATCCGCTTCCTGGAGGTATGGAGCAAGCCTTGCCGAACCAGCTAGGTCTAGGATTACGCTTTCCTCTACCACACTTTAATGTTATCATATTAACAATCGCGTTGGGCTTGGACCAACGCAGTCTACTACGGGGATCCTCGCCATCACGGCGAGGATCCCTTGGTATTCCAAGAGCATCACACACTTAGTCGCGCAGACGGACCTGCTACTCTCGCCATAAGCAAGCGACGGGCCACGCCCTCGCGCGACCCGGCCACAGCCTGATTCAGGAGCAATTAAACATTAAACCTGAATTCCACGATGTCCCCGTCTTCCATGACGTAGTCCTTGCCTTCCATGCGGACCTTACCGGCAGCCTTCGCCGCGGCCATGGAACCGGCCTCGATCAGGTCATCGTATGAGACGATTTCAGCCTTGATGAAGCCCTTCTCGAAGTCCGTGTGGATGACGCCAGCTGCCTTGGGAGCGGTGTCACCCTTGTGAATCGTCCAGGCGCGCGCTTCCTTCTCACCAGCGGTCAGGTAGGTCTGCAGGCCAAGGGTGTCAAAGCCAACGCGTGCGAGCTTGTCCAGGCCCGATTCGCTCTGACCGGACTCAGCCAGCATTTCACGCGCATCGTCTTCATCCAGTTCAACAAGCTCGGACTCAAACTGCGCGTCCAAGAAGATCGCTTCAGCCGGAGCAACCAGAGCACGCAATTCGTCTTGCATCTCCTGGTTGTCCATCTCCGCAGCATCCATGTTGAAGACGAAGATGAAGGGCTTGGATGTCATGAGCTGGAAAGACTTGAGCGCATCCTGGTCGAGCTTCGCGCCCGCGGGGCCGCTGAGCAGCTCGCCGCGTTCGAGCAGTTCCAGCGCCTCGCGCGCGGTTTCCAAAACAATTGCCTCGGTCTTCTTGCCGCGGACTTCCTTTTCCAGCCTGGGGATCTGCTTTTCGAGCGTCTGCATGTCGGCCAGGATCAGCTCGGTCTTAATGGTTTCAATATCCGAGGCCGGATCAACCTTGCCGTCAACGTGCACGACGTCAGGGTCGGAGAAGGCGCGCGTCACCTGGCAAATGGCGTCGGCCTCGCGAATGTTCGCAAGGAACTGGTTACCCAAGCCCTCACCCTCAGACGCACCACGCACAATACCCGCAATATCAACGAAAGACACGGTTGCGGGGATGATGCGCTGGGAGCCGAAAATCTCGGCAAGCTTGTTCAAGCGCGGGTCAGGAAGAGGGACCACACCGACGTTCGGTTCAATGGTCGCGAAGGGGTAGTTCGCAGCCAGAACGGTCGCGCGGGTCAGAGCATTAAACAGGGTGGACTTGCCAACGTTGGGCAGGCCAGCGATACCAATAGTTAAAGACACGCCCCTATCCTATCCGACGAGGCCGCACTCCCGTTTGCCCGCACGCACAGAAAGTGTGCGAAAAAGCGGGTGAACTTGCGCTCAGCTGGTGTGATCAGGCCCCGCAGTGCGGCGAGCGTGAGGGCGCACATCAATCTGTCCAGCATTCTTCAGGTCTGAACGCAGATCGCGAGGAAGCGCGAAAGTCGTCGTCTCCGTCTCTGTTCGCACCTCTTCAACTGTTGGGAAACCGCGTTCTTGCAGCCAAGCGACAACATCGCGTACAAGAATCTCGGGCACCGACGCACCGGAAGTCAGGCCAACCGTCGAGGCCCCCTCAAACCATTCTTCTTGGAGTTCCTCGGCCTTGTCGATGCGATACGCAGCTGGCACACCCGATTCGAGCGCGACATCGACTAAACGCACCGAGTTCGAGGAATTCGCCGAGCCCACAACAACCATGACGTCGACCAGCGGTGCAATGACCTTCACGGCCCCTTGGCGGTTCTGTGTCGCGTAGCAAATATCATCCGAGGGCGGATCAAGAAGAGCCGGGAAACGCTCGCGCAGGCGATCAACAGTCTGGCGAGTCTCATCAACCGACAAGGTGGTCTGCGAAATCCACACGACCCGCTCGGCGTCACGCACCACCAAGTTGTCGACTTCTTCAGGACTTCCAACGACTTGAATGTGTTCAGGGGCCTCGCCAAAGGTCCCTTCAACTTCTTCGTGGCCTTCGTGGCCCACCAAAATAATGTCGTAATCGTCCTTCGCGTAGCGCACGGCCTCGCGATGCACCTTGGTCACCAGCGGACATGTCGCATCAATGGTTGCTAGGTGTCGCTGCGCTGCGACCTCATGAACCTGAGGGGAAACTCCGTGTGCGGAAAAGACGACGCGCGCGCCTTCGGGGACCTGGTCGGTCTCTTGAACAAAGATTGCCCCGCGTTTGCTTAAGGATTCCACAACGAATTTATTGTGAACGATTTCTTTGCGCACATACACGGGAGCACCGTACAGATCCAGCGCTTTTTCTACGACATCAACTGCGCGGTCAACGCCCGCGCAATATCCGCGTGGCGCTGCCAGCAAGATCTTCCCACTGGCATTTTTTTGTTCAAGGATGCCCAGCGTCTGGTCGTCAACAGTCATGATTCAACGGTACAGGTAGGCACTAATATCCGCGCAGCCGAAACCACTGATGCTCCTCACACTGGACGCAAATGCTAGGTGCCTGTGTCATGCTTGTTTCGTGCCAGAAAAGATGCCTCCTGCTGCAAAAGCCGCCGACACCACGCGTGACAACCCGTGGCCGCTCAGCAGGCTTACCCAGAACATCAAGATCTACGTGGATCGCATGTCACCGCTCTGGGTTGAAGGCCAAGTCGTTCAATACAACCCGCGCCCGGGCTCGCGCATGGCTTTCTTTACACTGCGCGACACGGAATCTGACACATCCATGACTGTGACAGCCTTCCCCAATGTCATCACTGCGATTGTTGCCGGTTTTGAGGAGGGCGTGAAAGTCGTTGCCCGCGTCAAGCCCGTTTTTTGGGAGCGCAGCGGAAGCCTCAACCTCCAGGCAGCCGAAGTTCATCTTCAGGGTTTGGGTGACCTGCTGGCTCAAATAGAGCGCTTGCGCCAGCGCCTGGCCGCAGAAGGCCTCTTTGATACAGATCGCAAGAAGCCTCTTCCCTTCCTCCCGCGAGTGATCGGCCTGGTGTGTGGCCGAAACGCAAAAGCTAAAGACGATGTCATCGTCAACGCGAGCGCCCGTTGGCCCGGTGCGCGCTTCGAGGTCCGTGAGGTCGCAGTCCAGGGACAATTCGCCGTCCGCGAGGTCACCCAAGCAATCGCGGAGCTGGACTCCCTCCCCCAGGTGGACGTCATTGTCGTTGCCCGCGGTGGCGGTTCCGTTGAGGATCTTCTCCCCTTCTCTGACGAGGCCTTGGTACGCGCCGCCGCGCAAACCTCCACTCCCTTGGTGTCAGCCATCGGTCATGAGGGGGATGCTCCCCTTTTGGACTACGTTGCGGATTACCGCGCCTCGACGCCGACCGATGCTGCCCGCCGGATTGTCCCCGATCTCGCTCAGGAACTTGATGGCCTTGCTCGAGCACGCGAAGGAATGCGTAGCGCGATTCAGCGCAGGCTCGCTCAAGAGCGCTACAACCTCGATTTACTGGTGTCGCGTCCAATTTTCTTAGCTCCTGCCGCAACTTTGGAGCCGCATCGGACTTTCATTGACTCTGCTCTCACCTCACTGCGCACTCAGGTTGAGCGTCGCTTGAGCTCTGAACGTCAAAGCATCCTTCAGGCTTCGGCAACGCTTCAGGCCCTCTCCCCCCAGGCGACTTTGGGACGCGGTTACTCAATGTTGCGTCTTCCCTCAGGGGAGCTTGTCCGCGACGCTTCGCAAGTTCCTAAGGGAACTCTAGTGGAGGGAATCTTGGCGCAGGGTCGCTTGGTTGCTCAAGTTGTCGGTTCAACGCCCGCTATGCGCGCACCCGAATCCCCACAGTAAACGTCCCCTTCACACTCAACTACCGCCCATACTTGTCACTACCGGAGGTTCCCATGGCAGAAACATCCCTTCCCACACCCGAAACACTGTCCTACGAAGCAGCGCGCGATGAACTCGTTGCGATCGTCAAGACGCTTGAAAGCGGACAGGCTCCCCTTGAAGACACTCTTGCGATGTGGGAGCGAGGAGAGGCCCTTGCAACGCGTTGCCGTTCTATCCTCGACGCGGCAACTCAGCGCATGCAAGCAGGAGCGGAATCACCCCAGTCCGACCAGTAGACTCCGGGTCCCACAACCCACTGGGAATGGTTAGACTTAAAGGGTCATCTGTTAGTGGAACCAGCCAAAGTGGTCTGGGAACAGGAGGAAACATGGACCTCGCAACCGACCCCCACATCCTCTCCATCGGAGAGGCGCTGATGGATATTGTTGTCCCAGCGGATAGCCCCGTTCCAACTGCCGAGATCCCGGGCGGTTCACCCGCTAACGTTGCAATGACTCTTGGGCGTCTGGGCCGTAACGTCGGCCTGCAAACGTGGCTTGCACACGACGAACGCGGCGACATTATTGAAGATCACTTCACAGCCTCGCACGTGGTTATTACCGAGGAATCCTTCGGCGCGGACCACACCCCAACTGCTCTAGCAAAGCTCAACGAAAAGGGTGCGGCAAGCTACACCTTTGATCTGGATTGGTGTCCCCCAAGCCCGATCTGGGTTTCGACTCAGGCCCGAATCGTTCACTCCGGTTCCATTGCTGCAGTCATCGAGCCGGGTGCACATGCCGTTTTGGATGCCATGGTCACCGCGCGTCAGCACGCGATCATCACCTACGATCCCAATGCGCGCCCTGCACTCATGGGCACCCCCGAGCAGGCGCTCGCTATCGTCAACAAATTCATCGGTATCTCCGATGTCGTCAAGGTTTCTGACGAAGACATCGCTTGGCTGACCAATGGACGCGAAATTGACGAAGTCGTGCGAGATTGGCTCACTGCAGGTCCCTCGCTGATCATTGTCACGAAGGGTAAGGATGGCGCAGCGGCCTTCACTTCGAATGGTGTTCGCCGTTCAATCCCCGCCGGAGACGTCAAGGTCGAAGACACCGTCGGTGCCGGTGACTCCTTCATGGGCGGCCTGATCGACGCACTGTGGTCGCTCGGTCTGGTCGGTGCGATGTCGCGTCCTGCTCTGCGCGATTTGGATGCTTCAAAGGTCGACTTCATCTTGCAGCGCGCTGCAACCATCGGTGACATTACTGTCTCCCGCGCTGGCGCAAACCCGCCTTGGTTGTCGGAACTCGCCGAGTTCCTCGCCTAAGAAGGGCAATCTCTCAGCGCTAAAAGACTCATTGGGGGGCTTGAATCCACAGGATTCAAGCCCCCCAAGGTTATCTAAGTTTCATCGTGCAACGCTTTTCTTCAGTGACGACCGAGCCTCTGCTCTTGCCTCATAGGAACCACGCTGAAGTTACTTCCCCATTCGCCTTTCGCGCTGCGCATAGGCTCTCAAGGCGCGCAGGAAGTCGATCTTGCGAAAATCTGGCCAGTAGGTTTCACAGAAGTAAAACTCCGAGTGCGCAGACTGCCAGATCATGAACCCCGACAGCCGTTGCTCTCCCGATGTGCGGATCACCAAATCAGGGTCGGGTTGGTCTCCCGTGTACAAATGCTCAGCAATATCAGAGTCTTTCAATCGCGAAGCCAATTCTTCAAGACTCTCCCCACGCGCTCCCGCATCGCGGATCACCTCGCGCACGGCCTCGACAATCTCATGGCGCCCGCCGTAACCGACGGCAATGTTGACGCTGAGCGCGCTGGTGGCCGGGCTTTCCTTTGCGGCTTCGCGGAGGGAATCGGCAATGTCATCCGGGAGCAGGCGCAGATCCCCAACGATACGCAGGCGCCATTTTCCGGTTTGACTGAGGGCACTCACGGTTTGCGCGATAATCGTCAGGAGCTCAGCAAGTTCATCGCTTTGGCGCGAGAGATTATCGGTCGAGAGCATCCACAAAGTGACGATTTCGACGCCAACTTCTTCGGCCCACCCGAGGAACTCAGCGATTTTCCCCGCGCCGACTCGGTGTCCTTGGGAAGCGGTGAAGCCAATCGACTTCGCCCAACGCCGGTTTCCGTCAAGAATTACTCCGACGTGGCGAGGGATTGGGCGCCCCGATAAAGATGCTCGTAAGCGCTTCTCATACACGTCATAGAGCATGTTCCACTGCGACACTTTCAGTCCCTTCCGCGCGAAAGAGTGTCAATACCGTTTAAGGGTATCGCGATTCTCACGCCACTTGCATATTCGTCCGCATCCCTGAGCTACCTCACATATACCGCCACAAGCGATGAATTTTCCGCGAGATTGGCGTACCCTACGGTGTAGTAAGTTACGCAAACGTAGGTAGAGTTTTTAGAGGAGGCAGCAATGAAAATCGCTTCCCTCAAACCCACTGAGTGGTTCCCCGGACAGAAGGTTTCGGTCAAGCCTCACTTGAGAGGATGGATCCACCTCGTCGCCGCACCTCTTTCTTTGGCGGCATCTATCGTCCTCACCTGCCTCGCTCCCAGCGGGGCAACCAAGTGGGGTTCGGCAATCTACCTCGCGGCTTCACTAATTCTCTTTGGAATTTCAGCGCTCTACCACCGCTTTTATTGGTCGCCGCGATGGGAAATCGTGTGGAATCGCCTCGATCATTCCAATATTTTCCTGCTCATCGCCGGCACCTACACTCCCCTCTCGGTCGCGGTACTCCCTCACGACCAAGCGGTCACAATCTTGTCAATCGTCTGGGGAGGCGCGCTTGCCGGGATCCTTCTCAATCTCTTCTGGCCAACCGCTCCCCGGTGGCTCGCAACGCTTATTTACGTTGCTTTGGGGTGGGTTGCTCTGTGGTACCTCCCGCAATTCTGGGCACTCGCGGGACCGGCTGTGGTCTGGCTTCTTTTAGCTGGCGGAATCTTGTACACGATCGGTGCGATCGTCTACGCAACAAAGAAACCCGATTTATCGCCTCGATGGTTCGGGTTCCACGAGATCTTCCATACCTTTACGGTTCTTGCGTGGGCGTGCCACTGTACCGCCGTGTATTTGACAGTTTTGTAAATTTTCCCCAGATAGCGCAAAATCCACATTTCCCAGCAGAAGGCTGCTAGGCTGGCAAATCTATAGAATCAATGTGAAGGCCGACGCCCGTCGGCACATGTCGGAGGCATAAGTAATGGCTGATACCCAATGGCTGACTCAAGCTCAGTATGACAAGCTCCAGGCGGAGCTCACGGATCGCGTCGAGGTGCGTCGTCCTGAGATCGCTCGTCTGATTGACGCAGCTCGCCAAGAAGGCGATTTGCGAGAGAACGGCGGCTACCATGCCGCTCGTAACGAGCAGTCCCTCAACGAGACCCGTATCCAGGCACTCGAAGAAATGCTGCGCAACGCCGAGGTTGGCGAAACCCCCGCTGATGATGGAATCGTCGAACCCGGAATGGTTGTCACCGCTCTTGTTGCAGGCCGCGAGCAGAAGTTCCTCCTTGGTTCCCGCGATGCCGGCGGTGACCTCGGAGTGCAGGTCTTCTCTTCTCAGGCTCCTCTGGGCGCAGCAGTAATGGGACACCGCAGGGGCGATACCCTCACCTACGAGGCACCCAATGGCCGCGAGATCACCGTTGAGATCTTGGATGCAACGCCTTTCGTTGGCTGAGTAAACCCAAACGCACTATGGGGGCTCCAGAGTTGAACTCTGGAGCCCCCACGGTTTTACGCGTTCAGTCAGAACAAAGCACTTTCAGCTTCACTCAGCCTCATGCCTCGCTGTCTTCTTCATGCGTCTTCGTGCTCTGCTCGATTTCATCGGCGATACGTGTCCCCACACTGTCACCGGGTTCTGCAGTGCCTGCAGTCACCATGCGTTCGCTTACTTCCTCATCCACGGCATAGGTGTGTGCATCAACTGCTTCCCCTGCCAGGAGGGGAAGATCCTCGCCGTAGGAATGAGCAATCAAAGCATCGAGCGTACCCGGAGCCCCGCCTGGACGATCAAGCTTTGTCGCTAGCGCAGGCTCAGGATCGTGTCCGTGCAGGTAGAGCACAGTGGAGTTAATGAAGGCTGCGATCGGGATGGAGAAAATCGCCCCCGCGATTCCAGCAACCATCGAACCTGCCGTCACACCGAGCAAAACAACCAGCGGGTGCAAAGACACGGCGTTGGACATGAGAAGTGGTTGAAGGAGGTTACCCTCGACTTGCTGAACCAGCAAGATGATGACCAGCATGATCAAACCGACGGTGAATCCCTGATCCACGACGGCCACCAAGACTGCAATAATTCCCGAAATCAGGGAACCGATAATCGGAATGAAAGAGCCGAAAAACACCAAAACGATGATCGGGATGACCAGCGGGACACCCAAGAAGTAGGCACCGATGCCAATGCTCAGCGCATCGATGAAGGCAACCTGCATCTGGCCGACCACATAGCCACCCATGCTTGCCCACCCGCGAATTGCGGCCTCGTGAACGGGTTCGCGAGCGCCCTTAGGAAGCAAGCGCACGAACCAAACCCAGATATCGCGGCCATCTTTAAGGAAGAAGAAGAGGCAGAAGAGAGCGATCACCGAACCGGTGGCGATAGAAATCGCTGAAGAAGTCGCATTCACCGCACCGAAAATCAGGGACTGTGCGTGGGATTGAACCCAGGCGACAATTTCGGACTGCAGGTTTTCCAGATGTGAATCGATACCGGAGGTGTCGATCCCCAATGGGCTGGTGCGCAACCACTCGAGGAGCGTAGTGAGGCCTTCGTTTGCGCGGGTCAGCAGTGAGGGAACCTGTGAGAGGATCTGAGCCCCAGCGGTTGACAGCGCTGCACCTACAACAACCACAGTGGCAAGCAAACCACTGAGGGCAGCAAGCGCTCGCGGGAAGTGAGCCTTGCGGTGAAGCCACGACACCATCGGGTTAAGAAAGACCGCAAGAAGAAGCGCAACTGCGATCGGAACGATAATCCCGTAAACAAAGGTCATTCCGAAAATCAGCAGAGCTAGCGCCGCGATAACGACGATCGCACGCCACGCAACTGCCGCGCCCACGCGCAGGGACCACGGCACGGCCTCGGAAGCATCCCGGCTGGTGGGTTCGTCCTCAACGACGACGCGAACGCGCTGTGGCCTGTCCCCTTGGACATGAGAGCGCTGCTCTTGAACGCGGCGCCTGATCTGTTCGAGAGGTTTCAGAAGCGACGAGGCCAAGCTTGAGCTGGCTCCCCCTCCTCCCTTATCTGTACGACTTGGGTGTTTATCGGGGGCTGATGCTTGTTGCTGCGCATCCTTTTCACTCATGCTTGGCCTCGTCTTTTCAGTTCGCTGACTCAGGCAACACCGAGAATATCGGTGACGAAAACAAGGGTATCGCCGCCGCGGATCCCAGCCTGGGGAACGCCGCGCTGGCCGTAACCGTATTCGGAAGGAATCGACAGCAGGACGCGCGAGCCGACGCGCTGGCCAATGAGTCCCTCATCCCAGCCGCGGATGACCATTCCCACGCCGATTTGGAAGCTCAGTGCAGCACCGCGGTCGTAGGAGTTATCGAAGACGTTTCCATCCCAGACTTGCCCCAGGTAGTGGCAGTGGATGGTGTCTCCAGCTTCGACGACCTGGCCGTCGCCCTCATGGAGGACCTCGACGAGCAGCTCATCGCTGGGGGTGGGATCAGTAAATTCCAGGGTGGGCTTACGGCCAAATTCGCCTGTCACTATAAGGTTTTCCATGGTTTCTCCTTAGGGAAGTACTGCGGTAGAGGGGTGAGTATTCAATGAGGCATCCCGAAGGATGCAGAAGGGGCCACGCTCAAGCGAACGCGGCCCCAACTTGTTAGCGACGAGACGCCAAGATCGAAAGAATTCGGAGGATTTCGACGTACATCCACACGACCGTGACCATGATGCCGAAAGCGCAGTACCACGCGAATTGCACGGGAGCACCTCGTTCAACGCCCTGTTTGACGGTATCGAAGTCACCGATCAAGGCCATGGTTGCAAGGACAACGGCGATGAGGGAGACAACCACGCCCAGCGGAATGCCCTTGACGTAGATCGTGTCGATCGGAGACATCGCTCCGAAGGCGACCAAAACCGCGTTTGCAATGCGCGTCAGGAGAAGAGCCAAGATCCCGATCAGGGTGAACTTTGCAAGCTTGGGCGAATTGCGCACCTTGCCCGAAGTGAAGAGGACGAGCGTAATTCCCGTAACGGCAAGGGTCGCGATGAATGCCTGAGCGACGATGCCCGGGTACATCATTTCCATGAAGGAGGACAAGGCACCCAGCGAGACACCCTCTGCGAAGGCGTAGGCCATGATGAGGCCCGGGCGAACGGTCTTCGAGAAGGAATTCACCATTGCCAGAATGAAAGCGATCAACGCGCCCAGCCCCATTGCAAAAATACCCAGCGAGGGGTTCATTGCAGCGAGGAACCACGCAGGAGCGGCGCCAAGAAGCAGAATCAGGAAAGAGATTCCGGTCTTCATCAAGGCGTCGTCATAGGTCATGCGACCGCGATCAACCGCGTCTGCGGAAGGCGCTTGGTAGGCCTGCTGGAGGTCGGCATACACGGAGGGGTCAACGCTGGGCGCGCCAGCGTAGCCGCCTTGAGCCTGGGTCCCATAGGTCGAGGCCTGGGGCTGAGCGTAGGGGTAGCGCACGGGATCAACAACGGTTGTCCCGGGAGCTTGAGCATTCGTGGGCTGGTAGCCGGGCATTGCCGGGTAGCCCGCGGGAGTCGAATCGGTGCGAGACCAGTCTCGCTCCATCTTTGAGAACACGGGGTTTGTCATGAGATTTCCTTTCCCTCGGTTCAGTATCTATTGAGTACCCCCAGTCGGACTCGAACCGACAACACACCGATTTTAAGTCGGTTGCCTCTGCCAATTGGGCTATGGGGGCATCGCCGCTAGCGACGAGCCAGCATCGAAAGCGCGATACCGTCAAGGATATCGTGTTCGGAGACGTGGGCGCCCGCTATTGGGTGGTTTGTATTCTCGCAGCGTAGAGCAACGCGGTCCATGACGCGTTTCCAGATCAGGGCGCCACCTGCGATGACGTCCGCGCGTCCCTCAGGCATGAAGCCTAGAGCAGCCTTGACCGCCAGTGGTTGCTCGAGCATGAAACGGACCGAGGCATCGGTATCCGCGTGGCTCAGAAATGCGCCGTCGATCTTTTCCGGCTGGTACGAGGCCAAGCCCAGCGCGTGTGCGGCGATCGTTGTGATGGTCCCGGCTACGCCCACCACGCCTCGAACGCTGGAGAAATCAACGACCTCTTCGGCCTCGTCAAGGCGGGCGTCAATCCACTCGCTGGCCTGGGCCTGGACACCATCGGGAATCGGTTGATCGCTTGCGCATCCGGCAAAGAATTTCTCGGTCACGCGAACAGACCCCATATCGGCCGAATATGCCGCATCAACGCCCTTACCTAGCGTACCTACGACCATTTCCGTTGAGCCGCCGCCGATATCGACGACCAGCACCTTCCCTCGATCGTAGGCGTGCACGCTACTTGCAGCACCGGCGAAAGACAAGGCGGCTTCTTCAGTTCCGGGAACAACTTCCGGGTAGACACCTAGGAGTTCTTTCACCGGCTCAATGAAATCCTGGCGGTTTTCAGCGTCACGCATTGCCGATGTCGACACGAAACGAATGTCCGATGCCCCCAGATTGTCAATCATCCGCTTGTATTCGCGCACCGCTGCGAGGGTGCGTTCAATTGCCTCGGGAGCGAGGCGCCCCGTACGGTCAACGCCCTGTCCCAAGCGCACGATCCGCATTTGTCGGGTGAGATCGTTCAAGGTGATGTGCTCACCGATGGTTTCGCCGTCTGCCACAAGAAGTCGAATTGAGTTCGTTCCACAATCAATTGCCGCTACCCGCATCATCGTTCCATTCCTTCTGGGGATTTCACTTCTTCTAGAAATTGACACGCACCGCGCGCATCAGCAGGTGCAGGATTGGCAATCCCACAGGCCTCGTTCGCGCATCATCTCCAGCGCAAGGTCACCGATCGGGTTCACGCCCTCCCCCGCGGCCAAGGCGTGACCGACCAGGGCGTGCAGACACTTGACGCGCGTGGGCATTCCGCCGGCGGATACGCCATGGATTTCAGGAACCTCGAGCTCCAGCTTCCTGCCAAGCTCCTCACGCGAAGCAATATAGGCCTCGTGAGCATTCTGGTAGGCGGCGCGCAGGTCCTCGTCATCGGCCAGGCGCTCATTGAAGTCTTCCATGACCTTGGTTGCTTCAAGCGTCGAGCAGGCGCGGACCGCTCCGGGACTGGTCAGGTAGAAAGTTGTTGGGAAAGGAGTTCCGTCTTCAAGCCTAGGCGCCGTCGCGACAACGGTCGGCTTCCCGCAAACACAACGCGCGGCGATCCCAACGACCCCTCGGGGAACACGTCCCAATTGTTCTTCGAGAACCTGAAGATCCTCGGCACTAGCCGGCGTAATTGCGTTCATCATTCCTCCACATTCAGACAAACCCGGATTATTTTACGCGAAAAGCCTTGAGAGAGGGAGCGTTTCCACACAGTGGATCTGACCGACGTGGCACGCCGCGATCAGTTGCCGCTTCCTTGTGTGCTTGCGCTATTTTCGGGAGTCGCAGACTGCGAGGGAGATGGCGCGTTCCCGCCTGTTTGTGCGGTCTGGATATTTCCCGTCGGGTGGTCTGCCTCTTCGACCGTCATTGAGAGAACCTGCATCCACGGGCGAGCGGGGCCGGCCTCGCGTGCTGCCGCGACCTGGGCTTGGTCTTGGTAGTCCTTACCGGGGTCCAAGACGGAGTACTGAGTTTCTCCGGGCTTGACGTACCCGAGGCGTTCGCGCGCCTGTGAGGCGATGTACTGCGGGTTCGACCACAGTTCGAGTTGTTGGCGCTTTGCGTCGTTGTCCGCCTGGGTTTGTTGGACTTTTGCCTTGATCGCTGCAAGTTCGCGTTCTTGGCTCCACAGCTGCATGAAGGAAGGAACGAGGAGCAGCGCGAGAAGTGCCCCAAGAAGGAGCAATCCCAAAATACGCATTGAGATTTCGATACCGCCGAAAGAGACCGAGCTGGGGCGCTTCGCGACGTTTTCCGCGGCTTGGGCGCGGGGTCTGGAAGTTTCGCGTTCCGGACGCACTCGCGTTGTTGTGCGCACGCTTGGTGTGCTTTGAGTCCCTTGAGCGCGTGTTCGCGGGGTTTTCCCCACCTGACGAGGCCGTCGCTGGGTATCAGGCTCAGCCGCAGCTTGACGTCTGCGGGCGTTGGGGACGACTGGGCGTCCTTTTCTGGGTTTCTGAGCCATATCCCTATGGTGCCTCAAGCCGGCAAGACGGACAGAACATAAAACTCATGTGTTCCCAATTGAGGGCTGAATCGCATAACGAAGGGGTGGGTGATGATTTCTCATCACCCACCCCTAGGTCACGCTTCTAGGAGCGTGTCAGTATGTGCTTCTCAGAAAGAAGCGCGGGGGAAGGAAGAACGACCCGCGTACACTGCTGCAACGTCGAGATCCTCTTCGATGCGCAGGAGCTGGTTGTACTTTGCCACGCGCTCGGAGCGAGCGGGAGCACCGGTCTTGATCTGGCCGGAGTTGGTGGCAACCGCGAGGTCCGCAATGGTGGTGTCCTCGGTTTCACCGGAACGGTGAGAGGTCATTGAACGGTAGCCGTTGCGGTGTGCTTCTTCCACGGCATCCAGGGTCTCGGTCAGCGAGCCGATCTGGTTCACCTTGACGAGCAGAGCGTTAGCAGCGCGCAGCTCGATGCCCTTGCGCAGACGCTCGGGGTTGGTGACGAAGAGGTCGTCGCCAACGAGCTGGACACGATCGCCGATTTCGGCGGTCAGAGCGGTCCATGCGTCCCATTCGTCTTCCGACAACGGGTCTTCGATGGAGACCAGCGGGTAATCGCGGATGAGCTTCTCGTAGTAGGTGACCATGTAGTCGGTCGAGCGGCCTTCGCCTTCGAACTGGTACAGGCCATCCTTGAAGAACTCGGAGGATGCGACGTCCAGGGCGAGTGCAACATCGGTGCCGGGCTTGAAGCCGGCCTTTTCGATGGCCTCGATGATCAGGTCGAGTGCAGCGGCGTTAGAGGAGAGGTTCGGTGCGAAACCGCCCTCGTCGCCCAGACCGGTGGACAGGCCACGTTCCTTGATGACGGCCTTGAGGGTGTGGTAGACCTCGGCGCCCCAGCGGAGGGCATCGCGGAAGGTCGGTGCACCCAGAGGAGCAATCATGAACTCCTGGATGTCAACGTTGGTGTCTGCGTGAGAGCCACCGTTGAGGATGTTCATCATGGGAACGGGCAGGATGTGAGCGTTGGGACCGCCCAGGTAACGGTAGAGGGGCAGACCTGCGGACTCGGCAGCAGCCTTTGCAACAGCAAGGGAGACGCCGAGAATTGCGTTGGCGCCGAGCTTGCCCTTGTTGGGGGTGCCGTCCAGCTCGATCATGATTTCGTCGATGCGACGCTGGTCGGAAGCGTCTTCGTCAATCAGTTCGGGGGCGATGATGTCGTTCACTGCGTCAACGGCATCCTGAACGCCCTTGCCCTGGTAACGACCCTTGTCGCCATCGCGACGCTCAACGGCCTCGAATGCACCGGTGGAGGCGCCAGAAGGAACTGCTGCGCGCTCGAAAGTGCCATCTTCAAGAATGACCTCAACCTCAACGGTGGGGTTACCGCGGGAGTCGAGGATCTCGCGAGCTCCGATTGCTTCAATGCTTGCCACGTTAATTCTCCAATCGATTAACTACGTGACTACTGTCGTATCTAACGCTAGTACATTCGGGGCCACTCCATCAGTACTACGCGAGCACTCACACGCGTTTTCCTCGTCACGATCAAGGACACATTGGCGCAAATTAGACATAGGTCCCCATAAATGCCGTATCGCCCACCCTCACGGGTGGGCGATACATCACATTTCAGACACGTGGGGGTATACCCATACGCCCACGCGCAGCCGGCAACTAGTTCTGTCCTGCCTGCTGCGCGGCAGAACTCGAGCGGACGACGTCGCCGAAAACTGTCTGAGTCAGCTCATTGCTTTGCGCATTGTAGGTGCCGTAGCGCGGATTGATCTCAACCTTTGTCGACTGCATAATCTGCGAAATCTGGTTGCTCAGCTCCTGGGATTTTTCGGAGGAAAATCCCATTGAACGGAGCTTTTGCAGAGACAAAGTATCCTTGACGATCGTCTTCAAGAAGGGGGTCGGTTCTGCGACAGGGGTGCTCTGTCCTCCACGAGCAACAACGCGCTCCCCCATTTGCTGGAACTGTTGCATGACCTCTTCGTCGCTCACCGTCACGCCGTTTTCTTCAGCGACTTGGCCCACTGCACGTGAAGAACTCATATCCGGAAGGAATTGCGCTGCATCAACTTGCTGTCCCATCAATGCGCTGAGCTGCTGACTGGACAGGTCCAGTTCTGCCTCGCTCACGCTCCAATCACCGACGATCGCTGCAGTTCCCGGGTGCGCGGAGCAGGCTCCAAGGCCCAATCCAGACACGGCCAAGATTGCCGCCACCTTCGATGCGCGTGAAAGAGAAACCATGACTATATCCTCCGGAAAATCACTCTGTATAGGTGTCAGTGTAGCGCTCTGATTAGGCCTGAGACGCCTGCGGTGGGTTGAGTACCTTCGTCATCAGGTTTTCGATCCAGTCGATGAGTGCGCGATCCGTCAAGGGAACACCACCGATACGCGCCGTCATCGGCAGAGGAACGAGCAACTGACGAACGGCAGCTTTCACGACGCATCCCGGGTACAGGCGCTTGAGCCTCATCGCCTGAGATTCTTTCAATTCAATGGGGTGAATCCGCAAGTACTTTCCCTGCGTTGCAAGTTCATCAATACCCATGCGACGCAGGAGCGAACGAAGACGAGCAATCTCAAAGAGCAAGTCAACCTGCTGGGGAATAGGGCCGTAGCGGTCAGCCAGCTCCTCGCGCAGATCTTTTTCCTGCTCGCTGGTTTCAACCGCCGCGATCTTGCCGTAGACCTCAAGGCGTAGGCGTTCAGCGGAGACGTAGTCCTCTGGGATGTGCGCGTCAACTGTAATGTCCAAACGCAGATCCTTCTTTTCTTCCTTTCGTTGCCCCTTAAAGGCAGCGACCGCGTCTGCGACCATTCGGACGTAGAGGTCAAAGCCCACGCCCTCGATGTGTCCCGACTGCGCGCCGCCCAAGAGGTTACCAGCGCCTCGGATTTCCAAATCTCGCTGGGCAACCGCAAGTCCCGCACCCAGATCAGCGTTCTGGGCGATCGTCTGCAAGCGCTCGTGTGCCATCTCTGAAAGAGGGCGGTCAGAGGGGTAGAAGAAGTACGCATATGCGCGCTCGCGGCCTCGGCCCACGCGACCACGCAACTGGTGCAATTGGGACAAGCCGAAAGTATCCGCACGGTCAACAATCAGAGTATTCGCGTTGGAAATATCGAGGCCGGTTTCCACGATGGTAGTACACACCAGCACGTCGAAATCATGGTTCCAGAAATCAACGATGACGCTTTCCAATTGGTGCTCGTTGAGCTTCCCGTGGGCAACTCTGATCCGCGCCTCGGGAACAAGTTCTTGGATATGCGCGGCGACAGAGGCGATGGAGTCCACGCGGTTGTGCACGTAGAAGACCTGACCGTCGCGCAAAAGCTCGCGTCGAATGGCTGCGCTGACCTGCGCGTCGGTGTGTGCTCCGACGAAAGTGAGGACGGGCTGGCGTTCTTCGGGCGGGGTCTGAAGAATCGACATCTCGCGAATGCCCGAAACTGCCATTTCCAAGGTCCTGGGGATGGGCGTTGCGGACATTGAAAGGACGTCCACATCGGCTCGTAGGGCTTTGAGTGTTTCCTTGTGCTCGACACCGAAACGCTGTTCCTCGTCGATGATGACCAGGCCCAGATCCTTGAAGGTAATGGCACCGGAGAGCAGCGAGTGGGTACCAATAACCAGGTCCACTCCTCCCGAGGCCAAGCCTTCCTTGACCTTTTCTGCTTCCTTGGGCGTCGAGAAGCGCGAGAGCGTGCCGATGGTGACGGGGAATCCCGCGTAACGTTCCGCGAAAGTTTCGGCATGCTGCTGGACGAGAAGCGTCGTTGGAACCAAGACGGCGACCTGTTTGCCATCCTGGATTGCTTTGAAGGCCGCGCGGACTGCAATCTCGGTTTTCCCATAGCCCACGTCACCCGTGAGAAGGCGGTCCATGGGCATGGGCTTTTCCATGTCGGCTTTCACTTCGTCGATAGTGACGAGTTGGTCGGGTGTTTCCACGTAGGGGAAGGAATCTTCCAACTCGCGTTGCCACGGGGTATCCGGACCGAAAGCGTGTCCCTTCGTTGCTTGACGCACCGCGTAGAGGCGAATAAGTTCCTGCGCGATTTCTTTGACGGCTTTGCGGGCTTTTGCTTTGGTTTTCTCCCAGTCGGCGCCGCCCATCTTGGTCAGTGCGGGTTGATCGGAACCCGTGTACTTCGAGATCTGATCCAAGCTGTCGGTTGGGATGAAAAGTCGATCACCGGGCTGGCCACGCTTTGAGGGCGCGTATTCCAAGACCAAATAGTCGCGAGTAACCTGTCCTTCCCCGCGTCCAACAGTGCGGGAGACAAGCTCAATGAATCGCCCAATTCCGTGCTGGTCATGAACGATGTAATCCCCCGGATGAAGAGTGAGGGGATCGACCCCTTTACGCCTGCGCGAAGGCATTTTCCGCATATCTCGGGTTGTCGCACCCACGCGCCCGGATAGATCCGATTCGGAGATGATCGCAAGTTTGAGTTCGGGTGCAACAAAACCGCGAGTTCGCGGAGCTGAGACAACGTAGAGCACCGAAGGGTCCTGCGAAGGATCGCACTTTTCAACGATGCGACTTCCGATTCCCGCATCCGTCGCGATGGAGTTCAGCCGACGCGCAGGGCCTTCTCCTTCAGCCGCAAGGATGAGCGTCCATCCTGCCCGGAGCAAAGTCCGGATATCGTCGAGAGCACGCGCATAATCGCCTCGATAGGGGCGCACGTCCCGCGCCCCCAGAGCAACCAGTTCGTCTGAAACAACGACGGAGTGCGCTTCTTTCTTCAGGAGCGCTCCCGAGGTTTGCGCCTCTTCGTCTTCATTGTTCGCGAGGCTTCCGCCTTGTTCAGCGATTGCCTGAGCAAGTTGCGCGGGAGGAAGGGCCGTCAGGTCCCACCAAGGACGCCCTTGCGCTCCCCAGATTTCTTCCAATGGGATGAACGAGGCCTGGCCTGCTTCAAGGGGCACTGCTCCCCCACCGGCAGCCTGAGACCATGCCGCGGCGAGAAATTCCTCTGTGGTCGCAACCAGGTCCGCCCCGCGAGCGCGAATACGCTCGGGGTCAACGGCAACAAAGAGCCCACCAGCAGGAATCAGGTCAAGGAAAGAATCCATTCCCCCGACCAAGATTGGAGCGAGAGATTCAAGGCCAGGAGCCGCGATTCCCTGCGATGCCAATTCCAGGATTTCGGCTGCGCCGGGAAGTTGGTCTATTTCATTGCGGGCCTTGGCACGAACCTGCGGGGTCAGCAGCAGTTCCCGGCAGGCAACTGCCCATACACCGGACTCGACAACCCCCAAAGTTCGCTGATCAGATACGGAGAAGGCTCGGATTTCATCGACTTCGTCTCCCCATAATTCGATGCGCAAAGGGTGCGCTTCTTGAGGGGGAAATAGATCGAGAATGCCACCACGAACCGAAAATTGTCCGCGCCGCTCGACCATATCGACACGCTCGTAGCCCAGGTTTTCAAGGTCTTGAGCCAAGTGGGGGAGGTCAACGATATCCCCGGACTTCACGCGCACGGGGGCACGATCAGCAATCCCATGAATGATGGGCTGCATGAGCGCTCGAACGGGAATCACAACAACATTGAGACCTCCCGCGTGTTCATCGCCCGATTGCGGGTGAACGAGGCGCCGCAGGACCGCGATGCGTTGCGCCATGGTGTCTGCTTGAGGCGAGAGGCGTTCATGCGGCAGTGTCTCCCACGAAGGAAAGACCTCGACTTCGTCGATCCACGCGCGCAGGGCGAGCGCCGTTTCTTCGGCCTCGCGCCCGGTTGGGGTCACAACGTAGGTTGTTCCACCTCGGCGAGCGGCCATCGATGCAATCAGGGGAATACGCGCGCCAGCGGGAGCAACTGCACAACCAGAGATCCCCTGGTCAACGGATTCGAGCACCTGCGATAGTGCGGCGTCACCTTCAAACGATGGGAGAAGAGAAGAAAACTGCGGCACTTAGGCTCCCTGTTGCGTGTGCAAGCGCTGCTGCGCCTCGCTGAAACTTGTGGTGACGATATCTTCGACAACGTCTCCTGCTTGGGCGATGGTCACTGCGAGCTCGGTCAGTTGGTTTTGATTCATTCGCGCAAGCACGTAATCAGCGGGATTCATTCGCCCCGGTGGGCGACCAATTCCGATCCGTAGCCTGTTGTAGTCACGTGTGCCCAGGACCTGGGAGATTGATTTGAGACCGTTGTGGCCGCCTTCTCCACCCCCGGTCTTCAAGCGCAGAGTACCTTCGGGAAGGTCGAGATCATCGTGAACGACCAAGAGACGCGAAGGCGCGACATTCATGAACTTCGCGAGGCGTCCAATGGGACCTCCAGAAGTGTTCATGTAGGAATCGCTGATTGCCAGAATCACTCGCGGTCCAGGAACGCCCCCGGGAAGCATTCCCAGTCGAATATCAGCACAGTGGGTCCCTGAACGATGGGCTACAAGCTGTACTCCCGCATTGGCTGCAAGCAGGTCCACGAGCATGTGCCCGACATTGTGACGGGTATTCGCGTACTGTGCGCCCGGGTTACCCAGGCCCACAACCATCCAAGGATCCGTTGAAGTCATAGAACGATTGTGCCACCCCCTCCCCGCATCTGCGTCCAGGAAGAAGGTGGCACACCTGTGAAGTTAGGCGTTGAGAGCGCTTTAGAGTTTGCCGGCGGGAGCAGAAGGAACGGCAACAATGAACGCCGGCTCCCCCAACTCATGATCAGCGAATGCGCGCGCAACCGCCTGCGCGGTTTCCTCCACACGCTCGCGATCAACGAGGGCGATGGCACTACCGCCGAATCCCCCACCTGTCATTCGCGCACCATAGGCACCCGCGCCGCGCGCCGCGTCCACAGCGACATCAAGTTCCGTGCACGACACCTCGTAATCATCGCGCAGGGAATCATGCGAATCATTCATGAGCGCACCGACGACCTGGACACGCGAGCCTTCCAGTGGGCCTTCCTTGAGGAGGTCAATCAACGCGCGAGTGCGCGCAATTTCAGAGACAACGTGACGCATACGCTTACGGAGCCTCTCATCTTCCAAAGCCTCGCTGGCACCTTGCAGGTCTTCGACCTCAACGAGCTGTTCCACGCCCAGGAGTCGGGCGGCCTCTTCGCAATCAGCTCGGCGTTGTCCGTACTGTCCATCCGCCAAGGAGTGCGCAGCCCGCGTATCGATAACGAGCAGCGCAAGCCCCTGAGATTCCAGATCGAAGGGGATGTGTTCGACGCTCATATCGCGGCAATCCAATGCAAGGGCATGGCCTTCTTCGCAACGCAGCGACGCGGTCTGGTCCAGTCCCCCGGTGTTTGCTCCCGCAATCTCGTTTTCTGCGCGGCGCGCACACTCGACGAGGATTGCTCGCCCCTTATCGCTGGGCGCGCTCAGCGGGCCAGCCAAGCCCAGGTCTTCTGCCTCGTCAATGGCGACGGCCATTGCGCATTCAAGGGCAGCAGAGGAAGAAAGCCCACCACCGCGGGGAACGCAGGAGTAGAGCGCAGCGTCAAAGCCGTGAATCGGCCCATAACCGGCCTTTTCAAGCGCCCACGCAACGCCGGAAAGATACGAGGCCCAGCCGATAACTTCGCCCTCGCAGCCACGCGGTGCGACCTTGTCGAGGTCCAGTTCATCGACGGCCTCGCGAGTCTGAGGCGAAACTAAGCGCAAAAGACGATCTTCGCGGGGGGCGTAGGCGATGAAGGCTCGATGCGGGAGAGCGATGGGAAGACAGGGACCTCCGTTGTAGTCCACGTGCTCGCCAATAACATTGACGCGCCCGGGTGCCGACCATACGTCGAGCGGCTGGTAGCCGAAAGTTTCTTCAAAAAGTTCGCCGGCGAGTTTGCGTCCTTCTTGGGCGCTCAGAGCGGCTGACCAGGACAGATCCACGTGCACACTTCCTTGGGTGAATCGATCAATACAGTGTCTTCAGCGTAGCGCATTGGGCATCTTCCTTACGCCGATACGCTTGTGGACTCGATGTGCTCGACGCCGGCTCACCCATGTACCATGGGCGAGTTCGTATTCCCCATTTCAGGTAGTTTCATGTATCTCCCTCAGCGTTTACCGGGCCAAGAATGGCTCGGCGTTGTCGTTGCGATACCTGAACCCTGGGTGAGCGCGCTGACGGATATTCGCGTCGGTTTGGGCGATGAGCAGGGAACAAAAGTGCCCGCCCACATCACGATTCTTCCACCAACAGCAGTGGATAAGGACCGCCGCGAGGACGTGATCGAGCACCTGCGCACGGTTGCGCAGCGTTACACGCCTTTCCGAGTGACTTTGGGTGAGACGGGAAGTTTCCGCCCGGTTTCACCGGTTGTCTATCTTTCTCTTGCCGAGGGCGCGCGCGAGTGCACCTTCTTGGCAGAAGATATCCGCTCCGGTCCCTTGTACGCCGAGGCTCGATTCCCCTATCACGCACACGTGACCCTTGCGCAGGGAGTGCCCGATGAGGCGCTGGACCGCGCGATGAGCATCGGCTCCTACGAGGCCTCGTGGATGGTTCCCGGATTCCGCTTAGACCGCGTGGACGAGAACGGCGTCTACTCCTCCATGGCGCTTTTTGATTTCGAAAGCGCTTAGAGTTCGTAGCTCACCGACAGCGGTGCGTGGTCGCTCCAGCGTTCCTCGTACGAGGCCGCGCGACCAATAGCGAAAGAGGTTGCCTTCTCCGCAAGCGCGGGAGTCGCAAACTGGTAATCGATGCGCCAACCCGTGTCATTGGTAAAAGCTTGGCCGCGCTGGGACCACCAGGTGTAGGGGCCCTGAACATCGCCGGCAAGGTCACGCATGACGTCATGCCATCCCGCGTCGAGCCACTGATCCAGGAATGCGATTTCCTCATCGAGTACGCCCGCGCGTTTGTTGTGGTTCGAGGTCCAATTCTTAATATCGGACCGGCTGCGAACGATGTTGAAATCTCCAGCCACAACGGTCCCGAGGACGCTTGTTTGCCCCTGCGCGGCCTCGGAAAGAAGCTCTCCCATGCGCTGACCAATGCGCGGAAGGTGAGCCATCTTCGCGTCCTGCTTGGGGGTGTCTTTTTCGCCCGAGTGGAAGTAGGCGGAAACGACGCGAACGCGCCCCTGCCCGGTTTCAACCGTTGCTTCTAACCAGCGTCCAGAATCAACATCGGTTTCCTGGTCATCTAGGAAAAGGCGCGGTTCTCCACTGATATGAGCGCTCTCTTTGCGCACTGCAACTGCAACGCCTGCGCGTCCCTTGATTCGGCAGGGAAGAATGATGCTTTCCCACGAATCACCCAGCAGTTCGGTGGCGATTTCTTCATCTGCACGGACTTCTTGGAGAAGAAGAACGTCGCAGGGGTTGGCATCGAGCCACTCCATCATGCCCTTGCGGTGTGCGGCGCGGATTCCGTTGACATTAACGCTGGTAACAGTGAAAGCCATGGGCTTCAGTGTACTTGCTGATGAGTGTTCAGGCGGAGAGAGAGTCCTTTGCCTTCTTTGAGTCCCGCTCTACCCTGTGGAGGTCTGGTTGTTTTCGGACTAGCTTTATGGGAATAGCCCTTCTACCCAAGGAATACCATGCGCGCCGTCGTCATGCATGAGTCCGGCAACGTCACCGTCGAAGACATGCCGATGCCCACCATCCTGGAACCCACGGACGCCATCATCAAGCTGGCGGCCACGTGCATCTGCGGCTCAGACCTGTGGCCTTACCGTGGCTTTGAGCCGGTCCACGAGCAGCGCATGGGCCACGAGTACGTCGGCACCGTCACCGAAGTGGGCGAGGGTGTCACAACCGTCAAGCCCGGCGATTTCGTCGTCGGTTCCTTCTGCATTTCCTGCGGCGAGTGCGCAACCTGCCGCTCCGGCTACCCCTCGCGCTGCACGACCGCTGCAGCCCAAGGCGACGCCTTCGTCGGCATGCGCGCCGGCGGCACCCAGGCCGAGTACGCCCGAATTCCCCTCGCGGACGGCACCCTGGTGAAGGTTCCTCAGGCTCCCACGCCCGAGCAACTCCCCTCACTCCTGGCCGCCTCCGACGTCCTCGGCACCGGCTGGTTCGCCGCAGACGAGGCCGGGGCCGCCCCCGGGAAGACCATCGTCGTCGTGGGTGACGGGGCAGTGGGCCTGGGCGCGATCATCGGCGCCAAGCAGCTGGGCGCGTCCCGCATCATCGCGATGTCGCGCCACGCGGACCGCCAGGCACTGGCCCGCCAGTTCGGCGCGACCGACATCGTCGAAGAGCGCGGCGAGGAGGGCATCGCCCGCATCAAGGAGCTGACCGACGGCCTGGGCGCTGACGGCGTCGTCGAGGCGGTGGGCAACGAGGCGTCTTTCGATCAGGCGCTCGGCTGTGTGCGTCCCGGTGGTCATCTGTCATTCGTGGGCGTTCCCCACGGTGTTTCCCTGGACATGGACCGCATGTTCTTTGCCGAGGTTCACATGTTCGGCGGGCCTGCGGCCGTGCGCAAGTACCTACCCACGATGATCGACCTGATCTACCGCGGCGAGATCAACCCTGGCGCTGTCTTCGATCTGGTTCTGCCGCTTGAGCAGGCAGCCGAAGGCTATGCCGCAATGGACGAACGTCGCGCGACGAAGGTCATGTTGACACTCTGATCAACAGGCCTGTTCGCTCTTAGTGCCCTGTCTTCGCCGAAGACAGGGCACTATACTATTCACTATGTCCGAATCCCCACTAACGCCAAGCCCCAAGGAATCACACTCAGAGTCGAAGTGCTGCGCTGGGCAGAGCGAAAATGCCTGCGAAGATACTGCGGAAAAAGTATCAGCGAGCAGCCACGAACACACGCATTCCCACGGTCACGATCATTCGCACGGACACGCTGCTTCTCGCAAAAGGCTTGCGATCGCGCTGGCAATCACAGCAACGATTTTCATCACAGAACTTGTTGCCGCTTTCTTCACATCGTCTTTGTCTCTAGCAGCCGATGCCGGACATATGGCGGTCGACTCTGCGGGACTGATCATTGCTTTCATCGCTGCGAGCCTGGCCATGCGCCCTCGCGATAATCGACGGACGTGGGGATGGGCGCGTTCAGAAGTTCTTGCTGCAGCCTTCCAAGCAGGCATGTTGGTCATCATCAGTCTTTTGGTTGCGATCGAAGGCATTCAGCGCTTGGTCTCCCCCGTCGAGGTCCGTGCAGCACCCATGCTGTGGGTTGGAATTTTGGGACTAGTCGCAAACGCGCTCTCGCTTATGGTGCTGGTCGGTGGGCGTCACGCATCGCTCAATATGCGCGCAGCCGTTCTTGAAGTGGCAAACGACGCTTTGGGTTCTTTTGCAGTCATCATTGCTGCAACTGTTGAATTAATTGGCGGATGGAGTCGCGCGGATGCTCTGGCATCAATCTTCATCGCCCTCTTGATGGCTCCGCGTGCGTGCATGTTATTGCTTCGAACCCTGCGGATTTTGATGGAAGAAGTTCCCGCTGAGATTGATCTTGACCAGGTTCGTCAGCACATGCTGTCGATTCCCTTGGTCGAGGATGTTCACGATCTTCACGTCAGTTCTGTGGCTTCAAACCTGGTAACGGTTACCGCACATATCGAGGTTTCCGAGGCGGTTACCGCAGGCCAGCGCGACCAGATTATTCATTCTCTGAACGAGTGCGCGATGCACCATTTCCCGGTCGAGATTGCTCATTCGACCTTCCAAGTTGAATCGATTTCGCACGCGCAGCACGAACACCTCCGACACTGAAGGACCTTTCCTTTGCAGAGGGCAGGAAAGGTCTAAGAATTCCTAAGCCCCACCCAGGCAAGAAAAAAGCGGGTCGCAGCCACTGCCTCGGCAATGACTACGACCCGCACAAGATGCGGGCTATCCCTTAGCGGTTCGCACGGTAGAACTCGATGAGCTCGCGAGTGGAGGAATCCTGCTGGGCCAAAACGCTCTGGTCACCCTCGATTGCGGGGAGGATCTGCTTGGCGAGAACCTTGCCAAGTTCCACGCCCCACTGGTCGAAGGAGTCAAGACCCCAGACAGCGCCTTCAACGAAAGTGATGTGCTCGTAGAGGGCGATGAGCTGGCCAAGGACAGCGGGAGTCAGCGCGGGCGCCATAATCGAGGTCGTCGGACGGTTACCGGTAAAGACTCGTGCGGACACTAGCTCTTCCGCGGTTCCTTCGGCGCGAACCTCTTCTGCAGTCTTACCGAAAGCGAGTGCCTTGGTCTGTGCGAAGAAGTTCGACAAGAACAGCTCGTGCATATCGGCCTCGCCATCGCGGATGGGCCAGGTCGGGCGGGCAAAGGCGATGAAGTCTGCCGGAACCATACGGGTTCCCTGGTGAATCAGCTGGTAGAAGGCATGCTGGCCATTGGTGCCGGGTTCTCCCCAGAAAACCTCACCGGTGTCGTAGAAAACCGGAGAGCCATCGCGGCGCACGGACTTACCGTTGGACTCCATGGTGAGCTGCTGGAGGTAGGCGGGGAAACGGTGCAGGTACTGCGAATACGGGAGCACTGCGTGGGTATCAGCACCCAAGAAGTTCGAGTACCAGACGTTGAGCAGGCCCATGATCAGCGGGAGATTTTCCTTCGGCGCTGCCGAGGCGAAGTGCTGATCGATTGCGCGCATTCCGCCGAGGAATTCTTCGAAATGCTCGGGACCGATGGCGATTGCAAGCGAGGTGCCGATTGCGGAATCTACCGAGTAGCGTCCGCCCACCCAGCTCCAGAATCCGAAAGCATTCGCCGGGTCGATACCAAATTCCGCAACCTTGTCCAGAGCCGTTGAAACGGCGACAAAGTGCTTGGAGATGGCGTCCTTCTCCTGCTCGGGATCATTGTTAATGATCCCCTTGGCACGCAGGGAGCTCAAGAACCAGTCGCGCACGGCGTGTGCGTTGGTGATGGTTTCCAGGGTGGTGAAAGTCTTCGAGGCGACGATCACCAGAGTGGTTTCGGGGTCTAGATCCCTGGTGGTCTCACCCACGTCGGTCGGATCAATATTGGAGATGAAACGGCACTCCAAGCCCTCTTGGACGTAGGGCTTAAGAGCTTCGTAGGCCATGACGGGACCCAGATCAGAGCCACCAATTCCCACGTTGACCACGGTCTTCACGGGCTTGCCGGTCACACCACCCCATTCACCCGAGCGGACGCGGTTTGCGAAAGAATAGACACGCTCCAAAACCTCGCGAACATCGGCGACAACATTGCGCCCATCGACGATGAGTTCCCCACCCGGTGCGCGGCGCAATGCCGTGTGGAGGACGGAACGGTTTTCGGTCACGTTGATGCGATCGCCTCGCAGCATCGCGTCACGAAGAGCGAAGACCTCGGTTTGGTCGGCCAGCGCAAGAAGCTGTTCCAAAGTCGCGTCATCGATCAGGTTCTTGGACAAATCGACATGCAGGTCCGCCACATTCAGCGTCCACTTTTGGGCGCGCTGCGGATCATCTTGGAACCATGCGCGCAGGTCGGGGTTAAAGACCTCCGCGTGTTCGTCCAGTTGTGCCCAGGCAGGGGTCGTCGTCGGGTCAATTGCGCTCATCGTGCATTCTCCTGATTATCGAAAGTTCCGGTATTCCCGCTCAGTGGCCAAAGCCCTCAGCCTGAATAATAGTCACTGGCTGTAGGTCACGCGGCGGTGCTTGCACCGATACTGCAGCCAGAATCGGGCGAAGATCGCGCCACCATTGGTTAAAGGGGCGCCGGTTTGCAAAGTCGAGGTCATCGAACATGTGCTCAACAGGACGCACCTGAATTGCATTCCCCATGTCGCCTACGTAGACGGCTTGTGCTCGCCCGTCGGCAAACTGGTCTTCGCACTCGTTAAGAGCAGCATTGACCAGGCGAGTCGCGAGAAGACGATCATAGGGAGTCGGAGTTCCGCCCTGTTGGAGGTGACCCAGAGCGGAGGAACGCACATCGTAGAGGCCGCCGCTTTCGGCCTCGAAAACGTTAGCGAGGAATTCGCGGTTATAGTGCGCATCAGCCTCTTCGTTGACGACGACCAGGAAGAGTCGACGCCCATTTTCGAAGGTCTGGTGCATGCGATGCGCGTCCTGGTCAATTTCAGCCAGAGTCGTGTTTTCTTCATTCAAGTAGGCGTATTCCGCGCCCGAGGCGATGCCAGCCATGAGGGTCAGGTATCCGCAGCGGCGCCCCATGAGTTCCGCGACGAAACAGCGCTTCGAGGCCGCGGCGCTTTCCTTGATCCGATCGAGCGCCCACACCGCGTTGTTGAGCGCAGTATCGGTACCAATTGCCAGTTCCGCACCGGGAAGGTTGTTATCGATCGAGGCCGGAACCAGAACGATCGGGATGCGGAACGCCGGGTAGCGATCCAATTCGGTCGTCATTTCCTTGACGGCAAGGTAAGCGTTCAGGCCTCCAACGACCAAGAGCGCATCAATCTCATTACGCTCGATCGCGCGGCCCAGTGCGTAGTACTCGTTGACGGGGGGAATTGGGCGACGAGTGCCCAGTTCAGCACCGCCTTGGAAAGCCCATCCTTCAACGTCTTCCCACGTCAATTCACGCACTTGGTTATCTGCCAAACCGGCCCATGAGCCGTCAACTCCGAGCATCGTCCAGCCCTTGGCGATGCCGAGCCTGACCGCTGCACGTGCCGCGGTGTTCATGCCCGGCGCGAGGCCTCCGGCGTGCAGAATAGCGACACGCTTGCCGCGTTCCTTCGGGGGATTGTCGGCGAGATGAGGAGGTGTCGCCAGAAGCTGGTTGATCCCCACCATCACGGTGAAGGAACGACCTCGAGAAGCCTGAGCTGCCTGGAAATCCCCAGCTTTGATGAGGTCTTTAACGCCGCGAGTTTCATGAACCGCTTCCATGAGCGGAATGCGGGTCACGCGGTTGTGCCGCACGCCCAGAATCGAGGCAACATCGGGATCTGCGGGATTAAGGATTTCTTGAACCGCGGCGTAGCCAAGCAAGGTCGACATCCAGCGGTCATAGGCAGAGGGGGTACCGCCTCGTTGAACGTGGCCCAAGATGGTGATTCGTGCGTCTTCGCCGGTACGTTCCTTGAAAGCATCGGCAATGTCTTGAGAAGTAATGGGGTTTCCCGCGCGACCCATTGCTCCTTCGGCAACGATGATGATCGATTCGCGACGCCCTGCCGCGCGCCCTTCCTTGAGCAGATTCACCATCTCGTCTTCCCAGCCGTCGCGAGCCGGGTCTTCAGGGGTAAAGACATAGTCTGCGCCGCCTGCGACCGCAGACATCAAGGGAAGGTAACCGCAGTGACGTCCCATGACCTCGACAATGAAGGTGCGCTGGTGCGAGGCCGCGGTTGAAGAAATCTGGTCGATTGCGTCGACAATTCGGTGCAGTGCGGTGTCCGCGCCGATCGTCATGTCGGTGCCGACCATATCGTTGTCGATGGAACCAACCAGTCCGACGATGTAGAGGCGTTCATGCGCTTTCGCTTGTTCGGCGCTGATTTGACCTTCATTGACCAGTTCAGTGAGGTGCTGAGCCCATTCCGTACGGAATTCTTCGGTTCCCGACAGTGATCCGTCGCCACCAATGACGACGAGGCGGTCAATCCCCTGTTCGATCAGGTGCAGCGCCGCTGCGTGACGCCCCTCGTACTCGCGAAATTCAGGACAACGAGCGGTACCGATGACCGTTCCGCCCTGCGCGAGGATTCCCGAGGCGTCGGTCCAGGTCATGGGGCGAATACTATCGCCACCTTTCACTGCGCCCGACCAACCGTCGAGAATTGCAAAGGGGCGAGCGCCTCGGGCAAGAGAGGTGCGGACGACTGCGCGAACCGCAGCATTCATTCCCTGTGCATCCCCGCCAGAGGTGAGGACACCGATCTTTATCGGTTCTGACGTGCTATCGAAGGCGACTTGCTCCACGAGTCATGCTCCATTCCCACAGTGATCAACAGTGAACGGCGTGCATTAAGTCTATTGCTTAATGCACGCCGTTGCATCCACCTAAAATTCGCGGTGAGAAATTGTTCAGGAACGACCACTCTCGGTAATGGTCGTACCGTTCAGAGCGGCAGACTCCGCGAGCTCTTCGGGGCTCACAACGCCCTCGACAGAAACCTTGTGGAGGTATGCCATTCCATCGAAGGCAAGTTCACGAGTGTGCTCAGAATCACCCTCGGGTCCCAGCTTGCCGCCGGTGACGCGGTCCATGATGATCGCGATTGCACCGTCGCCGGTCACGTTCGTTGCAGTTCCGAAGGAGTCAAGAGCAATGTAGGTGGCAATCATCAGAGCAACTGCAGAATCATCGAAGCCCAGCATAGACTGCAAGATACCGGTTGCCGCCATAATTGCACCGCCGGGGACACCCGGAGCAGCAACCATGGTGATACCGAGCATGAAGATAAATCCAACCCACTGCGTAGTGGTCACGGTCATGCCCTGGGTGTAGACGATCGCGAAGGCAAAGGCGAAGATCTTCGAGGTCGATCCTGCCAGGTGGATCGTTGCACACAGCGGGATGGTGAAGGAAGACACCGCGTCCGAGACACCGTTCTTACGGGTTTGACGCAGGGTGACGGGGATCGTTGCTGCAGAGGAGGATGTGCCCAGTGCCGTGAGGTAGGCGGGCAGCATGGTGAAGAGAGCCTTGAAGGGGTTGACGCGTCCAATGGCGCCAGCAACGAAGTACTGGGTCAGCAGAATGACAACTTCGAGGATGAGCACGATCACGACGACGCGGATGAGCGTGCGCATAATGTGCACTGCTTCTCCGGTGTAGGTCAGGTTCAAGAAGATACCGAAGATGTGCAGGGGAAGCAGCGGAACGATGATGTTCTCGATCAAGCGGGTGATGATTGCGCGGAACTCAATGAAGCCCTTACGCAGAACGCCCCGGGGCACCAAGGACAGGCCAATTCCAATAACGAAGGAGAGCAAGAGCGCGGTCATCACGCCAACGATCGGAGGCATCTCAATCGTGAAGTAGGTCTTGAGAGCTTCCGCGGGGGTCTCAACCTGGGCGAGTCGACCGTTGAGGACCTTGGGGAAGAAGTACGCACACACGCCGTAGGTCAAGAAGCCTGCGAACATCGTCGAGGCGTAGGCGAGAGCAGCGGTGAGTCCCAGCCAGTGGCCGGCTCCCTTACCAAGGTCTGCGATTGCAGGAGTTACCAGGCCGATGATGATCAGCGGAATAGAGAAAGAGAGGAACTGGCCAAAAATAGTAGAGAAAGTGACGAACACATTGCCCAGAGCGGAGGGCATAATCTGGGACCCACCGACGGTGACGGAGCCGAGGACCAAAGCCAAAACAATAGCCGCCAGCACCCATAAAAGGATGCCGCTTTGTTCGAGGAACTTTCTCATTGCATAAACCTCTTGTGATTGATTACGGACTTGGCAAGAGTCTCAGGTTTAGCACAAGAAGTCAGCACTGCCCACAATATGAAACAAATGTTTACTGGGTCACATTAGCCGAGACCGAGGGTTGCGGTGTAGGGAGAGAAGTACCAAATTAGCGCTCCAAGAACGACATAGAGCCCAACATCGGCCCACCGACGACGTGAAGCAAACCAGGGGCGACCAGGCCACACCGCGCGCATCGCCGCCATGATGAACATGGTTCCCACTAGTACAAGAACCGCTTTGTGCGGATGATTCATCACCGCAAGGACAGCCATCGTCGTGCAGGAGAGGACAACAAAAGCAACGCTCGCTAGCGTCGCAATTCCACCTGTCGATCCTGAGGATTCCTCTTCCATAACGCACAGCCTATCGCGTCACCGGGGATGAGCGCGACGCACTCAACACGGGAGGACTACCATAGTCCCGTTGGCTTCCTTGGTTTCCGACCAAACAGCCGCACGACTAGACCCAACACGCAAGGAGCAGACGTGACCGCCCGTTTTATCGTCATTGCCGCACAGGCAGAAGCCGCCTCACAGATCAGTGACGACTTCGCCAAGCTTGTCCCCTCATCAACGCTGGCACGGGTGAGCGCCGGTGGCACCTCAACAATCGAGGCCATCACCTCCAACCCCGAGCAAGCCCTTCCCCGCGTCGTGGAAGATATCCGCTCTCACACAGAAGACATCGTCCTCATTGACGCACTCCCCGAAAATTCCGTGTCAACTTTCGACACCTTGGGCTGGAACCTCGACGTCGCAGCTTCAACGAATGCGCGCGTGATCGCCGCTTTTGACACCGAAGGCGCATCGCCTGAGCTCGTTCAGCGCGAGATTGAAGTTCTTGAGCGCCGTGCACGCCAGCACGCAACCCGCCTGGCCGCAGTTGCTCTTCCCTCGGCCATGGCCTCGCACGTTCAGACGGAACTGCCCGTTCTGGGACTGCCTTTCAGCGCACAAACTCTGGAAGCGGCCTCGGCACTGGAACCTCCCCAGGTTGTCACTCCCCTTTCTTTCCAGGCAGACCTCATCGAACGCGCCCGCTCCAACCGCAAGCGCATCGTCTTGCCTGAACCCGAAGATGATCGCGTCCTGCGCGCAGCCGCAATCGTTCTTGAGCGCGGGATTGCCGACCTGGTATTGCTCGGTGATGCTCAGGCGATCAACGCACGAGCGGCGGAACTTGGCTTGGATGTTTCGGCAGCCAGCGTTGTTTCCGTCGACGACCCCGCATACGCGGAGCGCTACGCCGAAGAGTTTGCACGCCTGCGTGCAAAGAAGGGCGTGACCATTGAGCAGGCCCGCGATAAGGTTCGCGACGTGTCCTACTTCGGCACGATGATGGTCCACATGGGCGACGCCGACGGCATGGTATCGGGCGCCATCCACACCACCGCGCACACCATCGTTCCTTCCTTCCAGATCATTAAGACCGCTCCCGGTGTCTCGATCGTTTCTTCAGTCTTCCTCATGCTGCTGAAGGATCACGTGTGGGCATTCGGCGACTGCGCCGTCAACCCCAACCCGACCCCCGAGCAGCTGGCAGATATCGCGATTTCCTCGGCCGCGACCGCACGCCAGTTCGGCCTCGACCCGAAGGTTGCCATGCTCTCCTACTCGACCGGCACCTCTGGTTCGGGCGTGGACGTGGATGCGGTTGTCGAGGCAACCCGCCTTGCCCGCGAGAAGGCTCCCGAGCTGGCGCTTGAGGGACCGATCCAGTTCGACGCTTCCGTTGACGAGGCCGTCGCCTCGGTCAAGCTGCCCGACTCCCCCGTCGCGGGCCACGCGAACGTCTTCATCTTCCCCTCGCTCAACGCTGGAAATATTGGTTACAAGGCCGTTCAGCGTTCTTCCGGCGCCGTTGCGATTGGCCCGGTTTTGCAGGGACTCAACAAGCCCGTGAACGACCTCTCACGCGGTGCGTTGGTTGAAGACATTGTCAATACCGTCGCCTTGACAGCCGTTCAAGCACAGGGCTAACGGCTCTCGAGGGTGTGGGGACAATCCCACACCCTCGAATCACGTCCGCGTAATAGACGCGAGTAAAATTCAGTTAACTGCCCACAACAATCCGGGCGGACGACCTCCGGCTTCGTCGAGTTGCCCCGGGTCGTCAGCACTCCCAAGGAAGGTATGTCGTGACCGACACCGTTCTCGTTATTAACTCTGGTTCTTCCTCCATCAAATACCAGCTTGTCAACCCCGATAATGGTGACGCAATCGCCAAGGGCCTCGTCGAGCGCATCGGCGAATCTGAGGGCCACATCCAGCACAAGTACGGCGAGAAGGTCGTCGATGTGAACGAACCCATTGCCGACCATGAAGTTGGCATGCGCGAAGTTCTGCGCCTCTTTGACGAAGTTGGCCCTTCTCTTGCCGAGGCCAACATTGTTGCCGTTGGTCACCGCATCGTTCAGGGTGGTAAGTACTTCGATGGACCGGCACTGATCACCGACGAGGTCCGTGACCTGATCGATGAGCTGTGCGCCTTGGCTCCCCTGCACAACCCCGCGCACCTCAAGGGCATCGACGTTGCCCGCGAGCTCATGCCCGATACCCCTCACGTGGCAGTTTTCGATACCGCCTTCTTCCAGCGTCTTCCCGAGGAAACTGCGACTTATGCCCTCAAGCAGGAAGTCGCCGAAAAGTACGCGGTGCGCCGCTACGGCGCTCACGGCACTTCTCATCAGTACGTCTCGGGTCAGGTTGCTCGCCTCATGGGTAACGATGCTCTGCGCCAGATCGTCCTCCACCTGGGCAATGGCGCATCGGTGTCCGCGGTCAAGGCTGGCCGTCCGATCGATACCTCGATGGGCCTGACCCCTCTCGAGGGCTTGGTCATGGGAACCCGCACCGGCGATATCGACCCCGCCGTCGTTTTCCACCTGCAGCGTCAGACCGGCTGGAGCGCCGACGAAGTCGACGATCTCTTCAACAAGCAGTCGGGCCTCAAGGGCTTGACCGGAGAGAACGATATGCGCGCCGTTCGCCACATGGTCGATTCTGAGGACCCCGAGGTCGCACGCCGCGCACGCCTCGCTCTGGATATCTACGTCACCCGCATCATCAAGTACATCGGCTCCTACACCGCCGAACTTGGCGGCCTGGATGCCATTACCTTCACCGCCGGCATTGGCGAGAACGATGCGGATCTGCGTCGCGAGGTCTGCGAGCGCCTCCTCCCCTTCGGTGTGCGCATCGATGACGAGGTGAACAACCAGCGTTTCTCTGCTGCAACGACCATTTCGACCGATGATTCCTCTGTTACCGTCATGGTTGTTCCTACGAACGAAGAACTTGCGATCGCACGTCAGGCTCTCACTCTGATCTGACGCGCCTTTTCCACGTAATACGAGGCCGGGGCTGCCATGTGCACCCCGGCCTCGGCGTCTATCCACAGGCGTTGACACTTACCTTCAGCTGAACTAGATTGACAAATGGTAACGGCGAGCTAGTCCTCGCAGAGTGCCAATCCGCGGACCCGCGCGCGCACATTGTGCGGCGTGGGTTTTTGCGTTTGTTCTCAGTGAGGAGAAGGCATGCTCATTGCCTATATCGACGAAGTTGGCGAACCTGGAGCATTCGTTTCATACGACCATGCCAAGTTCAAAACCTCTCCGGTATTCGGATACGCAGGTTTCGTCATTCCTGAAGAACGGGTTCATGATTTTTCTCGGCAAGTCACGCAAACGAAAAGGGAATTCTTTTCTTTTCTTCATCCTACAGAAAATTACATTCCCACTTGGGAAAGGAAAGGTGCCGAGCTAGTCCAAAAAGGGGCGATGGAACGCACAAAAGGACGCAGGGAAATACTCGCGCTTCGTGATCTCTTAGAAATAGTGCCCGCTGCCGGCGGAAGCCTGTTTTATTTTGTTCGCGAAAAGGCAATCGGTACACCCGGGCAGGTCTGGGGAAGCGCACCCGGCAGTCCCGAAACTCGGTCACGTATAGAAGAGCGAACACTCCAATGTCTTGCTGAGACGATAAACCGCCTGTGCACACACGCGGATTACAAGAATCAAAATATCCTCTTGTTCCAAGACATGATTAATGAAAGCCAACGAAAAGCACAAGTTGCTCGCAGTTATGCAAATATTTATGCCCGCATGAAAGAACACCAAGAAATGCGGCGCATTTTAGAAGCCCCTGCATATATCGATTCTGAACTATCATCAAATATTCAATGCGCCGATTGGATTGCTGCACTCATTGGCCGCGCATGCAACTATCAGCTCAATTCTTCGAGTCCCTATGCGTGGGTTGGAGATACTTTCCGCGAGCAACTTCGCGGAAGCTTTACTTATGAATCAACTTTACAATTCCATGCGCGCGGCATTGATAACATTCGTCATTCGGAGCTTCTCAGTCACAGCCGGCCCTTCCTCAAGTTGGCTTCCCAGCTGTCAGAAGATGATCGCCGTAAGCTCCAACTCATACACGCAAAAGCAAGCTCTCCCTTAGCGCTTGAAAAACGTCAAACTCATAGCGAGAAGAGCACAGATGACCACTGATATATCAACCCTTGCGAAATGGATTCGTACTTCTGCTTCAACAGTATTTTTCGGCGGTGCGGGAGTCTCCACGGAGTCAGGTATTCCAGATTTCCGCGGCGCAAACGGTTTCTACTTCCAAGAGCGCACAATCCCCCTGGAACAGGTCCTCAGTATCGATTTCTTTTCGGTTCATCCCGAGGCCTACTGGGAGTGGTTCCGCGAGGTACACAAGCCGGTCGAACCCAATGGTGCCCACCGCGCACTTGCCTTGCTCGAATCATCTGGGCTTCTCGAATGCGTCATCACTCAAAACATCGATGGTCTTCACCAGCAGGCGGGCTCACGCACAGTTTGGGAGCTTCACGGAAATTGGGAGCATCTACTGTGCACCACTTGTGGGGCCGGCTATCCCCTTTCCTCGATTCCCGAGGCATTTGAAGAGATAGTCCCAACCTGTCCGCGCTGCCACGGACAGCTCCGTCCCGACATCGTCATGTATGGCGAAGCTCTGGATGAAGAAGTCATTAGCGGCGCCGTTCAGGCAATCGCACACGCCGATCTATTGATCGTTGCTGGGACGTCTCTGGTCGTTTATCCCGCTGCAGGATTACTCAACTACTTCTCGGGTTCACACCTGGTCTTGATGAACGCGACGCCGACGAACGCCGACGCCGATGCAGACCTCATCATCCGCGACCCCGTTGCGCAGTCTTTCGAAGGCGTCATGAAGGAACTGAGCTAAACACACCTACCCGGCTACGGCCTCGGAAAGGCGCAAGCCGCCCAAGTAGGCGACAATAGCCCTAGCGACTCAGGAGGAAAGCCATGAACTTCCATTCCCTTTACGACCAGGGCTTCGCACGCGTGGCGGCAGTGACGCTCCCCGTTCATCCCGCACAGCCACTGGCCAATGCCGAAGAAATCATTGCAGCCGCGCGAAGCTGCGACGAACGCGGCGTATCGATCGCTCTCTTCCCTGAGCTGTGCGTTTCGGGGTATGCGATCGACGATCTTCTCCTTCAAGACGTTCTTCTTGATGAGGTTGAGCGCGCGCTCACCACCATCATTGCTGCCAGCGCGGATCTTCTCCCCCTGATCGTCGTCGGCGCGCCCCTGCGCAAGGGAGCAGCCCTGTACAACTGCGCGGTTGCAATCCACCGAGGCCGCGCACTTGCAGTCATCCCGAAGTCCTATCTTCCGAACTACCGCGAGTTCTATGAAAAGCGTCATTTCGTGACTCCGCCAAGCTTTGATAACGATCTTCTTCAGGCCCCGTGGGCCCCAACGGAACCCTACACGGGCGATGCTCCCCTGTTGCCTTTCGGCTCCGTCACCATCGATGTCACTGATATCCCCGGGCTGTGCGTGGGAATTGAGGTTTGCGAAGACATGTGGGTTCCCGTCACTCCCGCATCGCTCCTTGCCCTCTCAGGCGCAACCGTCCTACTCAACCTGAGCGCCTCCCCGATCACCGTCGGACGAGGCGACGAACGCAAGCTCCTGGCACAGTCGACCTCCGCGCGCTGTGCTTGCGCCTATGTCTACACTGCCGCCGGCCCGGGTGAGTCGACGACCGACCTTGCGTGGGACGGGCAGACCCTGATCTACGAGGCCGGGCAGCTTCTTGCCGCCGGGCAGCGTTTCGCCTCGGGAACCCAGATCACCATTGCGGACGTCGATGTCGAGCACCTGCGCACCGAGCGCACGCGCCAGAATTCTTTCACCGACAACGCTCAAAAGATGCTTGAGGGCCTCTCAATCCCGCGCCCCTACAGCATTGCCATTGAGATGAACGCTCCGCGTACGGATCTGGGTTTGGAACGCGAGGTCGATCGCTTCCCCTTCGTCCCCGACGACCCAAGCCAGCTGGAGCAGGATTGCTACGAGGCCTACAACATCCAGGTCGCTGGTCTTGCAAAGCGCTTGAGTGCAATTGGCCAGCCCAAGATTGTCATTGGGGTTTCTGGTGGTTTGGATTCAACGCACGCACTGATCGTTGCGGCTCGTGCGATGGACCTCTTGGGGCGCCCGCGTACAGATATTCTGGGCTACACGCTGCCCGGCTTTGCGACTTCTGCACGCACAAAGACCAATGCGATTGCGCTGTGCGAAAGCTTGGGAGTCTCCTTCAAGGAAATCGATATCACTCCTGCTGCACGGCAGATGCTGGCCGATATCGATCACCCCTACGCCGATGGCCACGACGACTATGACGTGACCTTTGAGAACGTTCAGGCAGGGCTTCGCACGGACTATCTTTTCCGCCTCGCAAATCACCTGGGCGGTATTGTCTTGGGTACTGGCGACCTTTCAGAGCTTGCGCTGGGTTGGTGCACGTACGGCGTTGGTGACCAGATGAGCCACTACGCCGTCAATACCGGCGTCCCTAAGACGATGATCCAGCACTTGATTCGTTGGGTGGTGTCTTCTGGCCAGTTCTCCCCCGAAGTTGGCGAGATCTTGCTGTCGATTCTGGGAACCGAAATTTCTCCGGAGCTTGTTCCCGCGAAGCCCGGGCAGAAGATGCAGTCCACACAGGACAAGATCGGCCCCTACAACCTGCAAGACTTCAACCTGTACTACGTGCTTCGACGCGGGGCACGGCCCTCAAAGATTGCATTCTTGGCGGAGCACGCGTGGTCGGATGCATCTCGCGGGGACTGGCCAGCTGGCTACCCCGAAGAGGACAAGGTTTCGTATTCCTTGGACGAGATCGTGAAGTGGGAGCGTCTGTTTATCCGTCGTTATTTCACTCAGCAGTTCAAGCGCAGTGCACTCCCCAATGGCCCTAAGGTTATGGCGGGCGGATCGCTTTCCCCGCGCGGCGACTGGCGTATGCCTTCGGATGCTTCCGCCGAGGCCTGGTTGCGTGAGTTGGATACTGCCGTGAAAGGCCTGGTTGAGTAGGTCGCGATCTGACGGGCTGCCCGTCAAAACAGTGAGATGATCCGCAATAGTTGCCACAGAATTCCTACTCACCTACTTTTAGTTAGGTAAGCCTTTCTTAATTAGCGAGGCCTGCACGCCCGCTATTTCCGTATTCTGCTGGAGAAAAAATGTCGCGTAAGCTCCTGTCTCTGAGCGCTCTTGGTGCAGCATCTTTGATGGCTCTAACCGCTTGCTCAGGGGGCACGGCCTCGTCAAGCCAATCCCCCACAAGCGCGCCCGCAAGCTCAAGCAGCTCTTCACCAAGCTCGGTCACCATCGAATCCGACCAAGGAAACGTTGAGATCAAGCTGCCCGTCCAGCGCGTCGCTTCGCTTGACAACCGCACATTCGAGGTCTTGGCACAGTGGAACGTTCCTTTGGTTGCCGCTCCGAAGAAGCTCATCCCTTCGACCGTCAAGGCCTACAACACCGACTCCGTCGCCGATATCGGCATGCACCGCGACCCAAACCTCGAAGCTCTTGCAGCATCAAACCCTGATCTGATCATCTCAGGTCAGCGTTTCACTCGATTTGATTCGCAGATTGCAGAAATGAACCCCGGTGTTCCGCTGATCAACCTCGAACCGCGTGACGGCAAGCCTCTCAACGAAGAACTCATTCGTCAGGTCACCGACCTCGGTGAGATTTTCGGACACCAAGAGGACGCAAAGAAGCTGGTCGATGACTTCAACAATGCGCTCGATCGGGCAAAGAAGGCATACGACGGTAAGTCCACCGTCATGGCCGTGGACGTTTCCGGTGGCAACATCGGCTACGTTGCTCCTTCCAAGGGCCGCACATGGGGACCGATCTTCGATCTTTTGGGTCTCAAGCCCGCGCTTGAAGTTCAGGGCAGCACCGACTCTCACACCGGTGACGATATTTCCGTCGAGGCCATTGCCCAGGCAAACCCCGACTGGATTTTTGTTCTTGACCGCGACGCCGCGATTTCCAAGGAAGGTAGCTACACTCCCGCGCAGTCAGTTATCGACGGAAATGCTGCGCTGAAGAATGTCACTGCCCTGGCGAAGGGGCAGACGGTTTACGCACCGAATGACACTTACACGAACGAGTCCATCATCACCTACACGAAGATCTTGAACTCGATTGCAGATTCCTTTGAAAAGGCTGCGGCAAATAAGTAAGTTCCAGGTCCTTAGTCTGAGAACTCATTCTTAACCCAGGGGTGTGTTGGTCCTTTCCAGGGCCAACACACTCACAACACTTATGGCTCAAACTTCCGTGACAAACCAGCACTCATCCCGAGTCCTTGAACGACGCATCGCACTGCTTGCCTCTGCGGTTGCCGTCCTTGGACTTCTCATTCTTTCGTTGTGCACCGGGGAATATTCAATTCTGTCCCACGATGACGGATGGGACATGTTCATGACCGTTCGTATCCCGCGGACTATTGCGCTGATCCTCTCTGGCGCCGCGATGTCGATGTGTGGTTTGGTTATGCAGATCATTACTCAGAACCGCTTCGCAGAACCAACGACAACGGGAACCACCGAATGGGCAGGCTTGGGATTACTGACGATTATGATCGTTTATCCCAGCGCGTCAGTCCTTCTTCGTATGACGGTCGCAGTTGCCTTTGCTTTCTTGGGGACCATGGTGTTTTTTGCCTTGCTCCGAAGGGTCTCTCTGCGTTCTTCACTGTTGGTTCCCATCATGGGAATGATGCTGGGAGCGGTCGTTTCGGCAGTTTCGACCTTCCTTGCGCTTGAAACAAATACTCTTCAAAACCTCAGCGTATGGTTCCAAGGATCCTTCACGAGTGTTTATACCGGCCAGTACGAAATTCTGTGGATCGTCACGTTTGCTGTTCTTGGCGTCATCTTCCTCGCCGATCGCTTAACAGCGGTTGGTCTCGGTGAAGATATCGCAACGACCTTAGGCGTGAATTATCACCGAGTGATCCTCATTGCCACGGGTTTAATCGCCCTTGCCACAGGAGTGGTTACTGTCGTCGTTGGTTCTCTTCCATTCCTTGGGCTTGTTGTTCCCAACCTGATTTCTATGGCTTTTGGCGACCATCTTCGCCAGAACCTTCCCTGGGTCTGTCTTTCCGGTATCGCTCTTGTTACGATCGCTGATCTTCTGGCGCGGACGATCATTTCTCCCTTCGAGATGCCTGTCTCTGTCATCTTGGGGATCGTCGGCGCCTTCGTCTTTATCGCACTCATCCTGCGTCAAAGCCGCAAAGGAGGATTGCAATGAAGCGTTCGTCATCTTCGTCTTCCTTCGTAAATTCTTCTGCTCAGCGACGCTGGTGGCTGCTCTTTGCCGCGACACTGATCGTTGCTGCCATTTGCTGCGTTGGTCTGTTGCTGTGGAAGAATCCGGTTCCTGTCACCAGTCCAAAGTTTTGGCCGATCGCTAGAAGACGCGCTTTTTCCATCCTTGCAATTGCGGTTGTCTCCATATGTCAGGGCCTTGCAACCGTTGCCTTCCAAACCGTTGCAGGTAATCGGATTATTACCCCCTCGATCCTCGGTTTTGAATCCCTGTACCGCGTGATCAACACATCCGTTATTTTCTTTGCCGGTGTTGCGGGGTTTAACGCTGCGCAGAACCTACCGATGTTCATCTTCCAGCTGGCCATCATGGTTCTCTTCACTCTGCTTTTGTATTCGTGGCTTTTGACCAGCCAACATGCGTCAATGCACGCAATGCTCTTGATTGGAGTGATGTTGGGGGCAGGCCTTGGATCCGTTGCCACCTTCATGCAAAGGTTATTGACCCCCAGCGAATTCGACGTCCTGACCGCCCGCCTATTCGGCTCAATCTCAAACGCTGATCGCACCTACTACCCCGTTGCTCTCCCCATCGTTGCTATCGCAGCAGTATCCCTTTTCCTTTTGTCGAACCGACTCAATGTCATCGCTTTGGGGCGCGAGACCGCAACTAACCTAGGCCTCAACCACAAACACACCAGCATCATCGTATTGGTTCTGGTTTCGCTGCTGATCGCCACATCGACTGCACTCGTTGGCCCGATGACTTTCCTGGGCTTCTTGATCGCGACGCTTTCCTACCAGTTCTCACCAACCAGCGATCACAAATACTTATTCGCAATGTCGGTTGCCCTTGGTCTGGCAATTCTTTCCGCCTCGTATTTCTTGATGAACCATATCTTTAATGCACAGGGCGTCGTATCGATCATTATCGAATTCATCGGCGGTCTGGCCTTTATCGTGACGATTCTGAAGAAGGGACGTCTATGATTCAGCTCAATGCAGTCGCTAAGCATTATTCCGAGTCCGTCCATATCGGCCCGGTAAGCCTTGAGCTTCCGCGCGGCGGCATTACCGCACTCGTCGGCCCGAACGGCGCCGGAAAGTCGACACTTCTGACTATGATTGGCCGTCTCCTCCGCATCGACGAGGGCACAATTACAGTCGGCGGCGCGGACGTCTCAACAACAAAATCGAAAGAACTGGCGAAGATTTTATCGATTCTTCGCCAAGAGAACCACTTCGTCTCGCGCCTGACTGTCCGTCAGCTTGTTGCCTTCGGTCGTTTTCCACACAGCCATGGGCATCTGAATACCCAGGATGAAGAAATCATCACCCGTTACATCAATTTCTTGGGACTCGACTCGATCGAAACGCGTTATCTTGACCAGCTATCCGGTGGGCAACGTCAACGCGCCTACGTTGCAATGGTCTTATGCCAGGAAACGGACTACATCCTTCTTGACGAGCCCCTCAATAACCTGGATATCGCACGCAGCGTTGAAATGATGAAACTACTCAAGCGGGCAGCTGAAGAATTTAAGCGCACCATCGTCATTGTTCTTCACGACATTAATTTCGCGGCTCGCTACGCCACGCGCATCGTTGCGCTCAAAGACGGCATTATCGCTTACCAGGGCAGTCCCGAAGAGATCATGACAGACCAGGTACTCACTGATGTCTTCGATACACCGGTTCACGTCATCACAACTGATGATGGGCCCCTTGCAAGCTACTTCTAGGTCTTAACGCGCTTTTCCACGCACCTACAAGGTGAAACTGTTGAAGGGGTGAAGGCCTAGGCCTTCACCCCTTCAACACAACAGAGTCCGTTTACTTCTTTGGTGATCGCTCGCGTGAGTCGAGCATGAAAAGCGCCAACTTCGAGGGCTCCAATGCACGCACTGCATGCGGAAGGCGTGTTCCAAAGTGGATGACATCGCCGGGACGCAGAATCACTGTACGGCCATCAGCGACGATTTCCAGAGCACCCTCGAGGGTCTGGAGGATCACGGGCATTGCCGCGGTGTGCTCACTAAGAATCTCATCCTTATCGAAGGAGAAGAGTACCAAACGCATTCCCTCACAGTGCATGACCGTGCGAGAAACCGTGGCCTGTTCATTGATCTGAATCATGGACGCAATGTCTTGAACATCAGTCATGATCGGCACGGGAACCTCAAGATTCGTGTCGTCACTGAGCGTCATGGTCTTCTCCTTTCAGTGGCTTGTGAGCCACAATTGCCACTCCGCACATCCATTGTTGATAGGTGCGGAAAGTCTTCCTCATTCCTAGCACACGCGTACGTAGCTCTCGATCTGAAAGAACATTTCGGATGATCCGCAGGGTTTGAAGAAACCCCTCATCGCGAATATTCCGCGAAAAATCAAGGAGGGCCATAGGCGCGGTGTGAACGCTATCAACCACCAGTCCGCATTCTTCCAAAAGCTGCGACCACTGCGCACAGGTGAGGGGACGAGCATTCACATGAATTGCACGCGCTAGGTCTTTGCGAATCTGCGTATGCAATTCTTCGTCGATATCATCGGGCTGGACGGCAAGCTCATGGATCGCATAACGTCCTCCCGGTGCCAGCAGCCGCACGGCCTCGGAAATGATTGCGCGTTTAGCTTTCTCTCCCTGCATGGTGAGCATGGCCTCGCCCACGACTACGTCGGCCGACCCAGACTCCAGTCCGGTGTCGGAGGCATCAGCGTTGATCACTGTACCCCGTGTGCCGACCAACTCGCTCACGTGTTTGGCAGCAACCGGGTCCTTATCAACCCCAGTGTACGAGGCCGGGCGCGCAGCAAGAATTTCCGATGCGGTTCGCCCCAACCCGGGAGCGTATTCAACCACCCGCGAGCCCGTTAGTCTCGCATCGGAGAGCATCTGAAGAGTCAGTTCCAAGCCGCCAGGACGCAGAACTTTCTTTCCGACTCTTGCGAGTACCCAGTGTCCGGGTGCAGTAGATGCAGGACGTTGAGAAATCGGTAATGCGTTGTGGCTGTCTTCTTCCTGAGGCATGTCAGTCACATCGTTGTTACTCACATTTTTTCTTTCTACTCGAAGAGCTTCTGGCCCACGTAGGTGTCAGATTCTTTGATGCCCGGGAACATGAGGTACACGCCTGAGGCCAAGTGCTGGAGGTACTCGGTCAGTTGATCGCTCTTCATCTTCGCCAAAACGGGGATAAAGCCCTCTGCAGGGTTGCGCACGTAGGCAACGAAGAACAGACCCGCATCTAAGCGCCCCAAGTAGTCCACGCCCTCGAGGTAGTTGTATCCGCGTCGTAGCATGCGCCGCCCCGAGTTGTTGTTCGGGTTCATCATTGCAACGTGAGAGTCCGGAGCGATAGCCAAGCCAGAGGAGCCAACAGTGGGGTTGCCCTGCTGTCCTTCCTTCGCGAAGTCCGGATTCGTGAATTCTTCTCCGCCCGACAAAGGTGCGCCGTGGATCTTGTCGCGTCCGATGATCTGTTCTTGTTCGGCCAGGACCAGTTCGTCCCAGACCTCCATCATCATCTTGATCTTGCGAACGCACATGTAGGAGCCGCCGGCTGCCCATGAACCCTGGTCATCACCGGATTGGATCCACAGGTGCTTATCCAATTCGGCTTGAGAATCTTCGGCCTTGATGTTGGATGTTCCGTCCTTGAAGCCGAAAAGATTACGAGGCGTTTCTTGGGACTTTGAGGTCGATGAGGTTCGCCCGTATCCCAGTTGCGTCCAGCGCATGGTCGCGCGGCCAAATGCGATGCGCGTGAGGTTGTGAAGGGCGTGGAGATTCACCATGGGGTCTTCGGAACAGGCCTGGATGATGAGGTCTCCGCCGCCGCGCTTGGGGTCGAGTTTTTCTGCTGCCATGGGCGGAATGCCGTCACGCAGGGCAACGGGAAGTTTATCGCCAAGACCGAAGCGATCTCGGCCCTCGTCATCGATGAACAAGGTTTTGCCAACCCCGAAGGTGATGGTGAGGCCTGCAGGGCCAAGCCCCATCGATTCACCGGTATCGGCCGGCGCCTTCGTCAGTGAAGTTGTGTAGTCCTTGACGAGTTCGCCATGGGTCATGCGTTCAGCGGCCAAGGTCCAGTCTTGGAGAAGCTCAATGAGCGTGTCACGGTTCGTAGTCGTTAAGTCGAATGCGGCAGTGTGCATCTGCTGCTGAGCTGGGGTAATGATTCCCTGCTGGTGTTCACCGCGGAACTCGTAGGTCTTCTTCATGACATCGGAATCGATGCCATCACCCGCGTGGCGACCGAGGGCAAATCCGCCGCCACCGCCCAGCCCAAGGGTAAGTGCGCCGAGGCCGGCTAATCCTAAAAATTGGCGACGCGAGAGTCCTTCTTTAGTGCCCTCGTGATCGGCATTGCCATTGTTTTCAGCTGCTTCGTGATGCTGAGTCATGACTGGGTCCTTTAATGACAGACGGATGGTGAAAGTGATGCCGTTGGGCGTGGCGCGCCTTCAGGTGCGCCACGCCCAACGAGTTGTAACTAGTACTTACTGGACAATTGCTGCCGTCAGCTGTGCCAGGGGCAAGCGAAGCGCATTGACCTTGTCCGAAAGAGCCTTGCGGCCCGCTTCGTCAATGCTGTCGTAGGAGACGTAACCGTCGCCGTCCTTGTGCTTATCGAGCTCATGCTGAAGCTCAGTGAAGGCATCGGTGATCTTTCCGGCCAGCTTGGGGTCCTTCGCCTTCGCGAGATCTTCAACATCCCCATATGCGACCTTCGCGCCCTCGACGTTTGCGACGAAGTCATACAGATCAGTATGAGAGAAGGCTTCTTCTTCACCGGTGATCTTCGTGGTGGCAACCTCTTCAAGCAGCGAGATTGCACCGTTGGAGATATCCGACAGAGAGATCTTGAAGTCGTTGGAGTAGACCAGATCGTAGAGCTTCTGAGTGTCTTCGACCAGCTTATCGGCCATCTTTGAACGCTCGTCTTCGCTCAACCCCTGGTAGCCATCGGGACGCCACAGATCCTTTTCAATGGCGTGCCAGCCGGTCCATTCACCGTCAGCACCTTCTTCCTGCCAGTCAGCTTCGCGCTGATCCAGTGCGGGGTCAATGTCACCGAAGGCCTCGGCAGTGGGCTCGATGCGCTCGTAGTACATACGCGCGGGAGCGTATGCCTTGCGTGCTGCCTCAAAATCGCCCTTCTTGTACAGCTCAGCGAAGGACTTGGTTTGCTCCAGGAGCTGACCGGACTGATCACGGACGTATGCGGTGTAGTTGGTGACGGCGGCGTCGATCTGTGCCTGCTCGTCCGAGCTAACCTCGACGGGCTTTCCAGAGTCGGTCACGGTGAACTCAGTTGCGCCGACAAGTGCGCCAACCATGTTCTTCTTGCAGGCGGTGAAGTACTTGCCGGGCTGCAGGGTGACGGTGTAGTCGACCGAGGTTCCGGGGCCCAGGTTTTCGCGCTCTCCAACAATGCGGAGCTTGTCTTCGGCAAGAATTTCAAATTCGTTGCGGACGGTTCCGTTGTTGGTCAGTTTGAAGGTGACGACGCCTGAGGGAACGCTCGCGGCGGAAACCTTACACGTGTCGTCGGTGATGGTGACGGTCAGGGGTGCGTCGCTTGCGCCTGCACTTCCCGAGGCCGAAGTGCTCGAGGGGTTATTGGCGACGCATGCGCTCAAACCCAGTGCAGAAACAGCCGCAACTCCAATGACGAGGCGCGTGCGGAAGGTTTTCATTGTTCTCCTTTAGGGGTGGGGTGTTTGGCGCCGACCATCCCGGAACGGACCAGGAAGAGCGGCAGAATAATGACGATGTAGAGCACCCAGCCGATGAGCTGGAGATGTGTCGGGGAAGCATTGACGTTGAACATTGCTTCCAGGAGGGTCCACCACCACGAGGAGGTGGTCAGCCACGAGTAGACCGAGCCGTCGAGGTAGGCGGTGATGTCATAGATGGGGACGCCCCATCCGGGGAGTACGGACGATTCTTGAAGGTCGCCAATGCCGTAGGAAACGATTCCTGCCGCAACGAAGATCAGGAGCAGACCGGTGATATTGAAGAAAACAGAGAGGTTGATGCGAGCGGCTCCGGTGTAGATCAACCAGCCGATAACAACGGCGACGAGCAAACCAGTGACCACTCCGAGTGCGGGAGCTGCGATCGCGTTTTCCGCCGAGGATTTGATTGTTGCCCACACGAAGAGCGCGGTTTCAATTCCTTCTCGCGCCACAGCAATGAAGGCGATCCAGACGACTCCCCAATCAGAGCCCGAGGCCAACTGTGCGGCGGTGTCTTCGCGAAGTTTGCGTGCAAATTGGCGGGAGTTTGAGCTCATCCACAGGATCATCCAGGTCACCATGACAACGGCGACCAATGAGAGGGTTCCGCCAAGGATTTCTTGCGCCTGGAATGACAGCGTGTAGGGACCCCAGGTCATGATTGCGCCAAGGCTCAAGGGAATGGCTGCCGCAATGACAACTCCCAGCCACACCTTGGGAAGGAGGTTTTTTCTTCCGACCTTGACCAAGTATGCTGCGACCACTCCGACGATGAGGGCAGCTTCAACTCCCTCTCTCAGGGCAATCAAGAAGTTTGCGAGGAACATTCATCTCCCAACCGAATGATTTACGATAACCACTCATAACCTAATTAACTGAACTTAGGATAACCTGTGTTACCTCAGCACATCCCCTTTCGTTGTCTTTCTCACGCTGAGATCACGAAAGGCGGTGTAGGCTCATCCCAGGAATCCCGCCCAAGAAGGAGAAAGCATGCGTCCCATCCACTGGATCATCGTTCTTGTCGTCGTTCTTGTACTCTTCGGCGCCCAAAAGCTCCCAGAACTTGCAAAGTCGATCGGCCAGAGCGCCAAAATCCTTAAGAAGGAAATGAACGATCTCTCCGAGGATGCGCATTCCTCCGACGAAGACTCGACCACCAAGTAGTTCATTCCCTCCCCATGCCTCAGGTCGACGCCCAAGCACACATGTCGCTCACCCGACATCTCCTTGAGCTGCGCACACGCCTCCTCTTGAGCATCGCGGGAGTCCTCGTCGGCGGTGTCGGTGCATGGTTCCTCTACACCCCCACCCTCACCTGGCTCACGAAACCGCTCCACGCGGCCGGGGCCTCGGGGATCAATTTCCGGACCGTCATCGGTCCCTTTTCAACCCACATCACCTTCGCACTGTGGGCAGGATTCATCCTCACCACTCCTTGGTGGCTCGCTCAACTCTGGCTTTTTGTTGCGCCCGCGCTCACTCGCACCGAGAAGCGACGGGCCGCACTCATCGCAATCCCCAGCGCTCTCCTCTTCCTTGCGGGAGTCGCCTCGGCAATCTGGTTCCTCCCCCACGCGGTCGCACTACTCCTGTCAGAACTTCCCCCGGGTTCCTCGGCGCTTTTGGACTTCGACTCCTACTTGAATTTTGTCGTCATCATTACGCTGGTCGTCGGCGCTTCTTTCCTATTCCCCATGATCATCATCGGGATTCACGCCCTTGGCTTGGCCTCGACTTCTCAGATTCTGCGCCGCTGGAGGTGGGCGGTCGTGGGTGCGACGGTTTTTGCGGCGATTACGAATCCGCTCCCTGACCTGTGGTCGATGATTCTTCAGATGTGCGCACTTCTTGCCCTGTATTTTGGTGCGCTTGGGGTGTGCTGGCTTCGCGATCTTCTTGCGAGGCGTCGGAAGCGTAAGCGCGAAGCTGCGCCATCGCCTGATCCGATTGCTTCCTGAACGAGGCCGACACCGCCAACCAGCGTCTGCGCACTTCAAGGATGCGTCGCGCGGCCTCACTCATTCCCTTGGGGCCCAGAACCACGAGAACCACCACGGCGATGATGATCGCCTCGGGTCCGCTGATTCCTAAAAACTCCATGCCGTCACTCTTGCACGTTGGCGCCCCTGCAGGCAAGCACAGTTGAGGTCAGGACCAGCCCCGCGCCCGCGAGTGGGATGACGATCATCGCCGAGAGCAACGAGGTGTGCTGGACGACGAGGCCAACAAGCGGGGGCGCCACAAGAAAAGCCAGGCGCCCCAGCCAGGAGACGATCGTCAGCCCCGTGGCGGGGTTCATCCCTCGGATATCGTGGGCTGCGTTGTAGGCAAGGGGGACCGAGGCCGCGCATCCAAGTCCTGCGGCGGCGAAACCAACGAGAAGCGCGAGGAATGTGCCGATGGCGAGAGCGCTTCCCATTCCGATCAAAATAAGGGCTCCTCCCCCGCAGACAACGGCACGGGGACCATACCGATGAACGAGCGAATCGGCAATGAAACGACCACACGCATGCGTTGTTAAGAGAAAGACATAGCCCGAACCAGCGAGTCCGGCACCGGCATGGGCATAGTCTCGCATGAAGAGCGTCGCCCACGAGGAGCCTGCGTCTTCAATCAGCATTCCTGAAATACACAAGATGACGAGCAGAGTAAGAACAAGGACCGGATGCCAGGAAAGTGTCCGTACTCGGGAGGAATCGCCGGCTTCGTCTTCGTTGTTGTCTTGGGGGTCTGCGCCTCGGATAGTGAAGGGCATCACCGCGAACCCAAGGGCGATGCAGATGCATGAGGCGATGAGACTGTGGATCAGAAGAGAAATGTGGAAAGTAGTGGTCAAGACCCCAAAGAGACCACCAACCGCGGCACCAACAGACCACATCCCGTGGAAAGCACTGATGATTGGCCGACCGTAGAGGCGCTGGAGACGAAATCCCTGCATATTCTGCGCAACATCAACGATTGAATCACTGCATCCATTGAGGAGGAAACTCGAGGCAAGAATGATGTAGAGAATTGTGGCAACAGCTGGCGAGTCCCCTGCATAGATGCGAAGCGTTGAGGTCAGGCCAATTAAGAGAACCGCAAGACCGATCCCAATGGTCATGACCGAGGCAACCACGCGCGAGGTCAAGCGGCGAACAGCTCGCGCAGCGAAGGGACCGGCGAGAATTCCTCCCAGGGATGACAGCGCGATGGTTGCGCCATAGACACTGGAGGAAAGACCGAAGGCATCCTTAATCTCAGGGAAGCGCAAAACAAGACTGCCCAAGAGCGCGCCATTAGTGAAGAAAAGCGCTGAAATCGCAGCGCGTGCCTTGCGACGCTCAGCGGCGGTCACGACTGCTTGTTCCACCTAACACTCCTTGACGATCGACATAGCGCGTCGCGTTCTAGTGGATCGTAGCAGTCAAAGATGGGAGAAAACTCATCGCGTTAACAACCAATCCCGAAGCTTGTTCGTAGCCGGGAGCACCTGGATGGAAACCATCACTCGCCCAAAAATCTGGGACAAGTTCGGCGTGTGCCACATCGGCATAGTCGATTCCAAGCTCCCGACAGATTTTTTGCGCAATCCGCGGAGTAAGTGCATCACTTTGATTGTCAACACCACTGCCGGCGACTAAGGAATCACCCACGGCCACCAGACGTAGGGGCTCGGCTGTGGCCTCGGCAATGGATGAAGAAGGAAGGACTACCCCACGGCGCCGACCGGGCGGCTCAGGGGCGAGGCGGACAGTGTGCTTTGCCCACAGGGCCTGCGCGAGCAAGATCGTCTTCCTGATTGGATTCACTCTTCCACCCTACGCGCGGCCGTACTCTCGCGCTCTTGCGTTTTCTATTTTCTGTCTAAAGCTAGGACGAGTGACCCCTGAAAATTAGCACTCTCCGAGTAGGCTTAAGACGTACATTCCTGGTCACAGATGTGAAGGAGGCACTCGTGGCAGAAAATACTCGTACCGAATCCGATTCCATGGGCACCGTTGAGGTTGCTGTCGATCGTTACTGGGGCGCACAAACAGAGCGTTCGCTCCACAACTTCGACATCGGTCGTAACACTTTCGTGTGGGGACGCCCCATGGTTCGCGCACTTGGCACTTTGAAGAAGGCTGCTGCGCTTGCAAACGCCGAACTCGGCGAGCTCCCGCAGGACATCGCAGACCTGATTGCTCGCGCCGCCGACGAGGTGATCGAGGGCAAGCTCGATGATCACTTCCCATTGGTCGTCTTCCAGACCGGATCCGGCACGCAGTCGAACATGAACGCGAACGAGGTCATCTCCAACCGCGCAATCGAACTCGCTGGTGGCGTCATGGGTTCTAAGACTCCCGTTCACCCCAATGACCATGTGAACCGCGGTCAGTCCTCGAATGACACCTTCCCCACCGCAATGCACATTGCTGTGGTCCAGGAACTCCAGGCGATGTATCCGCGCGTTGAGCAGCTGCGCAATACTTTGGATGCAAAGTCCAAGGAATACGCGGATGTCGTCATGGTGGGCCGCACCCACCTCCAGGACGCAACCCCCATTACTCTTGGCCAGGTTATTTCCGGCTGGGTTGCACAGATTGATTTCGCACTCGATGGCATTCGCTACGCGGATTCTCGCGCACGCGAACTGGCGATCGGCGGAACCGCAGTGGGAACCGGCCTTAACGCTCACCCCTCTTTCGGTAAGCTCGCCGCGAAGAAGATTTCTGCGGAAACCGGCATTGAGTTCAAGCAGGCTGATAACCTCTTCGCAGCCCTGGGCGCGCACGACGCACTCGTCCTGGTCTCTGGCTCTTTGCGCGTTCTGGCTGATGCACTGATGAAGATTGCCAACGATGTGCGCTGGTACGCCTCCGGCCCGCGCGACGGCATTGGCGAGCTGATCATTCCCGAGAATGAGCCCGGTTCGTCCATCATGCCCGGTAAGGTCAACCCGACCCAGTGCGAGGCCATGACCATGGTCGCGACCCAGGTCTTCGGTAATGATGCAACCGTTGGTTTCGCTGGTTCTCAGGGCAACTTCCAGCTCAACGTTTTCAAGCCCGTTATGGCATGGAACGTTCTGGAATCCATCCGCCTGCTTGGCGATGCTTGCGTTTCCTTCGATATTCACTGCGCGTACGGCATTGAGCCGAACCGCGAAAAGATTCAGCACCACTTGGATATCAACTTGATGCTGGTGACTGCTTTGAACCGTCACATCGGTTACGACAAGGCTTCGAAGATCGCAAAGAACGCACATCACAAGGGCATTTCTCTGCGTGAGTCCGCTCTTGAGCTGGGCTTTGTCACCCCCGAAGAGTTCGACGCATGGGTTGTTCCCGCAGACATGACGCACCCCAGCGCAGCAGATCAGTGATCTAGGGAGCATCTAGCAAGTTACTGAGAGTGGTCCCGGTCTGGTTTTCTAGACCGGGGCCACTTTTCGCGTTCTAGACCCTCGTCGAAACATCACTATTTATACATGGTGCTGAAAACTATTCAGCCGAAATATGCACACAGTCGCAGACTTAATCAAAATCACAAGCGCTTGTACTGAAGCTCCCTCTATCCAGTTTTATGATTTCTCCGTGAGAAAATCCCTGATCACTCCCATCATCCTTGCAGTCGCCCTTTTCGCCTGCGTTTTTGCTCCAGCACTGCGCCCCTTGGTTCTCGTTGTGGGACTAGTGGCCGCAGTCTTCTTACCTTTTGCAGCGATCTGGCATCAGACCGCTTCTGAAGGTCCCTCATACCAACGAAATCTCTACGGCGCCCTGGCTTTGGCTCTGATTCTCATCAGCCCGGCAATCACTGCCCTGGTGATGAATGCAGCTGCCTGAAGTTAAGCGCCAACCCCTTCAATAATGTGGGGCGACCAGGGTCATGGTCGCCCCACATTATTACGCCTTGACCTGCAGAAAAACTATTGACAAGGACTCAAGGACTCAAGGATAATTATTAGCGGGTGCACCAAAGAACCGCTGCACGCCACCTGTATCCCTTCGCGGCTTCCCCCACCGCCACCGCCACCGCCAGAATGGCATTTCATTTAGATCTTCTTGTCTCCAAGGACAAATCATGAAAATCATCGACGATAAGAAGTCATCCCTGAACGGATTTATTTACGTCTTTTTCTTCCTTGGCACGCTCGGCATTGCCTTTTCATTGAAAGGCATGTACAGCAATCAACCGATGGCGTGGTTTTCACGACCGCTTGCGTGGGCATTGATCGTCGGATTCGCGCTGACTGTCGCCGGACTGATCCTGAGGCTCACAAATGCCATTAGCCTCTCACGAAAAGTCCGTTGGATTGCAATTGCCTATAATTTCGCAGTCCCATTCGTTGTTTTGGGCGTCATGATTGGCGTATTCGGAATGAACGCAATGCCCAGTTTTGGTGCTTTCCTGAACGAATACAGCGATGTGATCACCGCGCCAGCACTACTGCCATGGCTGTTTACAGGTACTCTTCTCTCGACCCTTTTCCTCCCATACAGGATGGGAGAGCTGAAGTCCCACACGCCAACTTTCAGCTCGGAAAGCGAAAAGAAAGCGTAGGTGGACACTTGTAATTCTGGGTGGCGAACTAAGACGTTCGCCACCCAGAATTTTGTTTCAGCGCGAATAGGGGCTGACGACGACTTCCGCCTTTTGCAGGTCCTTCACTTCCGAATACCCTGTCGAGGCCATAGTTCGCTTGAGCGCACCAATGAAGTTCAGCGTTCCATCCGCACGCGTCGAAGGCCCATACAAGATTTCACTGAAGGTCCCCGAAGTTCCCACGCGCACACGGTGGCCTCGCGGGAGCTCCGGGTGCGTGGCCTCGGACCCCCAATGCCAACCACGTCCGGGAGCTTCCTCGGCGCGAGCAAGGGCAGCACCCATCATCACCGCGTCTGCACCACAGGCGATCGCGCGCGTCATGTCCCCAGAGCGCCCAATTCCACCATCCGCGATCACGTGGACGTAGCGACCGCCAGACTCATCCATGTAGTCGCGACGCGCCGCAGCAACATCGGCGATCGCCGTCGCCATAGGGGCATGGACACCCAGGGACTGGCGAGTTGCATGGGCTGCTCCCCCACCAAAGCCGACCAGAATACCTGCAGCCCCCGTACGCATCAGATGCAAGGCAGCGGTGTCGGTGGAGACCCCACCCACAATGACGGGAACATCAAGCTCATAGATAAAGCGTTTGAGGTTGAGAGGCTCTGCACGCGAAGAGACATGCTCGGCAGAAACCGTCGTTCCGCGGATGACGAAGAGATCAACACCGGCCTCGACAACAGCGCGCCAGTAGCGCTGGGTGCGCTGGGGCGAAAGCCTTCCTGCCACCACAACGCCCGCATCTCGGATGTATTGGAGACGTTCGGTGATGAGATCGGCTTGGATAGGTGCCGAATAAATTTGTTGAAGTCGAGCGATTGAGCCTTCGGCGGGGAGCTGGGCAATCTCATCCAAGATCGGTTGAGGATTTTCGTAACGAGTCCACAGACCATCAAGGTCCAAAACTCCAATACCGCCAAGCTTGCCGAAGAGAATTGCCGTATCGGGACTCATCACCGAGTCCATGGGGGCAGCCATGATGGGGACATCGACATGGTAGGCATCGATCTGCCATCCAACGTTCACGTCGGCAGGGTCCCTGGTTCTGCGTGCCGAAACAAGTGCGATGTCATCTAGCGTGTAGGCGCGGCGGCCTCGTTTTCCTCGACCGATTTCGACCTCATTACCCATGGGGCCATTGTAGTCACTCCACATGGGCGCGATATTGACGCCGCATCGAAGACACGCCACATACACTGAGCATAAAGTGGCACATTTCACAGTCAGCTTGCATTCTGATACAACTTTACTTTTACCCCGAAAGCCCTGTGGAGACATGACGATCGCCCACAAATTTTTACCGAATTTTTAGATTATTGAGGACGAGGCCATGGGCACACTTCACCAGTTCCCAACCTTTTGCTTTTCAATCCATGCCTGAAGGAACGACCCTGCACGCCGAGGGTGAAAAACACTTGAAGAGATCGTCGGTAATGCGCAGAATGTATACGTCATCACAAATACACCCGCAAGTGGTGTTCGCCATTTGATCCGCAGGAGGTCGTCATGTTGACAGCAGCAGCTGCCACTCAAAGGGATTTCCGTCGCAGTTCACGCGCGGAAAGCCGCATTGCGCAGGACGTATCGCGCCGCACAAACGAGCGCACACCCCGTAAGTTGGGATCTCGTGATCGTGCCCAGATGCCTGGTGCATACACGCGTTTCTCATTCCCTCTGCCTTTGCATCCCTGATTCACCACAGTTCATCTAGCGATGTCCCACTTCCATGACGAAGTGGGACATCTTTTTACGCGGATCTGAAATTGGACGCAAATGACGGAGCAACAGTGCACACTTAAGGCATGACACACACATCAGTTCCGTCGTGGGCACGACTCCCCTGGCTTGGCTTTGATACCGAAACAACGGGGGTTAACCCCCACAGTGACCGCTTGGTTACTGCAGCACTCGTTCTACGCGCAGACGGAGCTGCAGCCACTGCCGGCTCTGACGTCATTACGACATGGCTCGCAGACCCCGAAGTTGTCATCCCTGACTCTGCAGCTCAGATTCACGGGATTACGACGCAAACGGCACAAACCCACGGCCGTCCGATCCGTGAAGTTCTTGAAGAACTTGCCACTTCTCTTGCCTCGCATATGGGACGCGGATATCCCGTTGTCGCATTCAATGGAAGTTTCGATTTCACCTTGCTCGAAGAAGAGCTACGCAGACATAAGCTCCCCACTCTCAGTGAACGGCTCGGTCTAAGCGAGCCCGCGCCCATCATCGATCCTTTGGTCTTGGACCGTCATCTTGATCGCTACCGCAAGGGCAAAAAGCAGCTTTCCCTCATGGCCAGCGCATACGGGGTCCCCGTTTCAGAAAATGCGCATACCGCCGAATACGACGTGGTTATGACATTGGACGTGTTGGCAGCAATCGCCCACAAGTTCCCGGATTGTGCTGCTCAGAGTTGCACTCAAATCCACGCATTCCAAAAGGACGCTCACGCAACCTGGGCAGAAAACTTTGAAAATTTCCTTCGCTCACGGGGACGGGAGACGCGCATCGACCGCCGCTGGCCCATGCAATAAGGGCGCGACTCAACGCCGCGCCCTTAGAGACCTCTGAGCAAAGAATTACTTCGCCGAAGAGTGGTAGTTCGGAGCCTCAGTTGTCATCTGGACATCATGCGGATGCGACTCGCGCAGACCCGCAGACGTAATGCGGACAAAACGACCATTACGCTTCACCGCATCGATGGTTGAGGCGCCCAGGTAGAACATCGTCTGGTGCAAACCGCCCACCAGTTGGTAGACAACCGCAGCGAGCGAACCGGTGTAGGGAACCTGGCCTTCGATGCCTTCAGGAACAATCTTGTCGTCTGAAGACACATCCGCCTGGAAGTAGCGGTCCTTCGAGTAGGACTTGCGACCACGCGAACTCATGGCACCCAAAGAGCCCATGCCGCGGTAACGCTTATACTGCTTGCCATTGGTGAAGACAACCTCGCCAGGAGACTCTTCGCAGCCTGCCAGCAAGGACCCCAGCATGACCGTGTCGGCGCCGGCGACGATGGCCTTGCCAATATCGCCGGAGTACTGCAGACCACCATCAGCGATGAGCGGGACGCCCGCAGGCTTGCAAGCCAAGGACGCCAGGTGAATCGCGGTGACTTGAGGAACTCCCACACCCGCAACGACGCGAGTCGTGCAGATAGAACCCGGTCCAACGCCGACCTTCACAGCGTCGACACCCGCATCGATCAAAGCCTGAGCACCTTCGGTCGTTGCGACGTTGCCGCCAATGATCTGAACACCATCAAAAGTCGGGTCCGCCTTGATCTTGCGGATCATTTCCAAAGCTAGAGCTGCGCCGCCGTTTGCGGTGTCAACTACCAAGACATCGACACCCGCATCACGAAGCGCACACGCACGCTCCCAGGTATCTCCCCAGTAGCCCACTGCAGCGCCAACCATGAGGCGGCCACGTTCATCTTTTGTTGCGTTCGGGTACTGCTCAGTCTTGACGAAGTCCTTAACGGTAATCAGACCCGTCAGGCGCCCATCCTCATCGATAATCGGCAGCTTTTCAACGCGGTTCGTCGCAAGCAAAGCCTTCGCTTCTTCGCGGCTAGTTCCAACCTTTCCGGTTACCAGTCGCTCGCGAGGAGTCATGCAATCACGAACCTTCAAGGAAGCCCACTGATCCGTGGGAACGAAGCGTAGATCGCGGTTGGTAATGATGCCGATGAGCTGCTGGTCATCATCCACGACGGGCAGGCCAGAGACGCGATAGTGCCCACACAGCTGATCCAGTTCTTCGATGGTCGCATCGGGGCCGATGGTCACGGGATCCTCGACCATTCCCGACTCGGAACGCTTCACCTGACGAACCTGGGAAGCCTGTTCTTCGATCGAAAGGTTGCGGTGCAGAATCCCGATACCACCTTGGCGAGCCATCGCAATCGCCATGCGCGCTTCAGTCACCGTATCCATCGCCGCAGAAAGCAGCGGAATACGCAGGCGGATCTTCTTCGTCAGCTGCGCCGAGGTGTCAACCTGTGAGGGAACAACATCGGTCAGTTCAGGAAGAAGCAGAACGTCATCGTAGGTCAGTCCGGTCAAAGCAAAAGGATCATTGTGAATGTCTGCCATGAACGAAGTCTAGGCCTCTTGAGCCGCCAGAGCATACTACCCTCGAGCGAAATACCGCGAGGCGTGGCTAAGCTCACCAATAAAGAGCCGTATCACTCCGCCAGTTGCTTGAGAGCCAAAGCAAAGCACGGAGTGTTCCCGATCTGCGGGAGCAGGAGCATCTGGGCCACATGGTAGGCGTCTGCCTTGCCTTCCCACGTCGTACCAGACTCCACACCCGAGGCGTCCACTTCATGAATCCAGCGCCCCGTGGCCTCGCGAAGATAACGATCCGCCCAGTCGACCCACTGCGCATACAAGGTACTCAACTCAGCCACGCGGGAAGCGTCCCCTGCCTCTTCATGAACTCGACCGAGCACACACGCACTATTAACGGCCTCGCACAAGACCCAGTGCATACGGGTATCAACGACCGCGCGACCGTTCCAGTCGGTTGTGTAGACGAAGCCTCCGGCGCCATGGCGATCCCAACCATCGGCGCACGAACGAATAAAGAGTTGTTCAGCAGCTTCGACCATCCAGTCATCGTGATCACCGAGGCCGATCAGTGCTGCGCGCGTATGAAGAATCAGACGCGCCCACTCCATACCATGACCGGGGGTAGCGCCATAGGGACGGAAAGGATCCGAAGGGCGATCCGCGTTGTGCTCGGGGAGCATATTCCAGTCAGCGTCGAAGTGTTCAGGAATGCGCCAGTGCAACTGCTCGGCAGTGTCGGCAACGAAACGGCAAATGCCGCGAGCACGGTCCAGCCACAGGCGATCCCCCGTCGCATCGAAGGCGGCAAGGTAGGCCTCGACAGTGTGCATATTGGCGTTCACGCCACGGTAGTCCTCGCTGATGGTGTAGTCGCGGTTCCAGGCCTCGCGGACGCGTCCGAACTCGGGTTCCCACCAGTGCTGGTCTTGGTCTACCAATGCGCGATCGAGCAGCTCTCGAGCTCCGGGACGTCCCAGAACAGTAGCGGCACTTGAGGACAAGATGACGAAAGCGTGCGCGTAGGCTTGCTTGAGGCCGCCATTTGCGGGTTCAACGACCTTCCAATGTGGGCCGTCTTCGCGTTCAACGATTTCAGTGACGAGGCCGGAGTACCATCCACCGTTCTCGCGGTCGTACATCGGCCCTTCTGAGAGGCAGCGAATTCCGTGGTCTACCAGAGGAATTGCCCAGTCGTAGCCCTTGAGTGCAGCCAGTGCGAAAACATAGGTCATGCGCCCCGTAATCCACAGTTCAACGGGCTTGGAAGGATCAACAGCACCATTGCGATCGAGGTATCCGAATCCACAGTCAACGACGGATCCTGCTGCAAAATGAGCAAGTTCTTCGAATTCTTCGTCAAATGCCTCAATGAGCTGAGGATCTTCCCACGGGGTCATCTTTATTCCTCTGCGTGTTGCCGCACCTGCGCGGCGTAACAGATACGCGTCTACGCTAACACGTTCTTCAACGTGTAGTAACCGTTACGAGGCCAATTCCACTAAACCGGGCAAGTTCCCTGTTTATGCGGGGTTACTTTGTGCGCACCACGGCGCGAGCAAGCTTCGCTCCAAGCAGCGCCAGAGTTTCTTCCACACATGCGGAAACAGTGCGCACACGCAACACGTGATCATCCAGAACGCGCGGCGACTGAGGTCCAACCGCGATCACGTCAATTCCATGGTTGTGCACTGCCGAGGCCACGAAGTTCTTACACTCTTCCCCCTGGCCCAAGGTGATGAGCGCAGCGACGTTGGAATCAATATTCTCGACAAAGGCATCGAGCTTTTCTTTTCCGCCAACCCATCCGCGGCTGCAGGCACCCAAGACAACAACATTGGGTCCATACCAGCGAAGAGCAACTCCAATCACGTGAGCGGGAAGCAGGTGCGCGCGATCTCCCAAAATAATGATGCTGGGAGAGGAAGGGAACTTCGGTTCTGGGCGCTGCTCCGACATTGCACGTAGAACGTCATACATCGCCTGGGTTAAGAGCGATGAACCTGCAACACCGGGAATCTCCCCGTGATAGTCCGTTGCCATGACTTCGAAAGCAGGCTCAACTAAGAGCATCCACGTATGAAGCAGGCCTTTTTCACTGATGCTCGCCTCAATCAAGTGGACAAGCTTCTCACGGTCTCCCGCGCGCGCGGCGGCAACCAATTCATCCGCTGTGCGCGGAGGCGCAACCTCTTCAAGATCGCCCCTGGACTGGGACAGCACAATCGCAGCTGCATCTGCAGGAGTAACACCACTTTGAATGAGTTCAATCATGTGGCTGAGTCGAGCAACATCTTCAGGAAGGTATCGCCGGTGACTACCCGCGGAACGTTCGCCCGGCCCCAGACCATAACGTCGTTCCCAGGTTCGAAGAGTCGAGGCAGAGACGCCAAGCTTGGAAGAAACAGCAGTAACGGTCAGCGGTGCGTCATGAGCGGGGGGAAGCACAAGTTGTGCGCGGGGCATCGCCTTCTCCTGCCTTTCTGAAGGATACCTAAATGAATGCTACCTATTGATTGTCAGCTCTAAAGGTCCTCTTCGCCAATCGAGCGCTGAGATTTTGTCCGCTCACAGCTGAGCAAGAATATGTGACAGGCAACAAAATTACGCTTTCAGCTTCCTTACAGCTGGCCGTTATACGCCGTAATAATACGGTTTTCGGCGGAAGTTAAAGCATTTTTGGTTTCCTGTGAAACAACTACGATTCTGTGACAAGGGCTTGAATAACTCTTGCACAATTCGGTAGCCTTCATTCAGTCCTTCTTCAAGAGATCGTCTCTTGCCGGAAAGACCAATGAATGGAGGTACTAATGTCTGACGTCTCCCGACTGCCCGGACCTTCGATTGATGCGTGGGAATGGCAGTACCAGGGCGCATGTCGCGACCTCGACACGGAACTTTTCTTCCACCCCGAGGGTGAACGAGGCTCTACTCGTCGCCGTCGTGCAGCTGGCGCTAAGGCCATTTGCGCAACCTGCCCCGTCATCGAGCAGTGCCGCGAATATGCTCTGCGCGCTCAGGAGCCCTACGGAATCTGGGGCGGCATGACAGAAGAGGAACGACGCGAAGAAGTTCAGCGTCGTCGGATCCGCCGAGCATCCTGACGCACTTCATACGTAAACACCAAACTCGCTCGGGACGCTTCCCGGGCGAGTTTCTCATGCTCGCAGATTATTCGCCCTCACGAGCCCCATACAATACACTGAACTGATCCCCATCAATTCAGGCGAAAGGTGACCAATGACCACGCGCCAAGGCAGCAAACAACGAATCATCGCTATCGCTCTTCTCGCATGTGCTGTCGCACTCATTTGCGGTGCCGTGTGGTGGACCAACCGCCCCTCTACCCCCGCAGCAACTTCATCGGCCTCGGCGATGCCCAGCGCAACTGCAATGCAGCAGTCACCAGAAGCGACGGCCACGCCCACCGCGCAAAGTTCCTTCGCCCCCACGGTCACCGACGAGCAGGGACTCAGCATCATTCACGCTCAGCAGCGCCGTGACCCCGGCGATGCCCGCGCGAAGGGAAGCGTTGACGCTCCCGTCGTCATGGTGCTCTACTCGGATTTCTCATGCCCCTACTGCACGCGCTTGGCCCAACAAGTTGAACCCCACCTTGAGGACTTGGTCGCAAACGGCACGCTCAGGATCGAGTGGCGAGACCTCGCGCAGATCTCCCAGTCCTCTCCCCTTGCCGCTCAGGCGGGAATCGCAGCGGCCAATCAGGGACGTTTCTGGGAATTTGTTGCAGCAGCCTACGGAGAAGCTGATCCCTCCGGACACCCCGAATACACGATGGATTCTTTGACGGCACTTGCCCAAAAGGCCGGCGTGAGTGACCTCGATAAGTTCCGCGCGGATACGACGGATGCGAATACCGCAGCCCAAGTCAAGCAGGCGCAGAACGATGCCTACCAGATCGGGATTCAAGGTACCCCCTTCATGTTCATTGGCGATAGCTTCATTTCGGGCTACCGCGATGCTGACTACATCCGCGCAACCATTGCGAACCAAGCCGAGCACCTCAAGAAGTGAACCCTTTTATCGCCTTCTTAGGCGGAGTTTTGACGCTGTGTGCGCCCTGCTCGGTCATGCTCCTGCCTGCGTTCTTTTCCTACGCATTTCGTTCGCCTAGTCAGCTCATCGCGCGCTGTGGGATCTTTTGGCTCGGGCTCATGACTCCGCTCATCCCGCTTGGCATTGCTCTATCTGGGGTCGTTGCGCTGATCCGCGAGCATGCCTCTTTGATCACCCACGTTGTTGCATTCCTCGTGATCTGCGCGGGAATCATCACCATCACGGCCCTTGACTTTCCAAAATTCCACTTCGGTAGCCCGAGGCCTGCGCCCACGCGGCCGGGCACGAAACTTACCTTGAGCACGCCCACTGCAGCTGGCCAGCTCAGCACTCGCGAGGCCTCGACGCCTCAAGTTTCTCTTTCCTCCGCCAGCGCACACTCGGGAGAAAAGAGCACCCCCATCGCGGTTTATCTTCTGGGGATTACCTACGGGATCGCGGGCGTCGGATGCGCGGGGCCCATTCTGGGAGCGGTTCTTGCGACCTCAGCGCTGGGAGGCTCCCCGGTTTCTGGCGCAATTTCGATGGTCTTCTACTCGGCAGGAATGGCATTTCCTTTGCTTGTTCTTGCGCTGGTCTGGAGGAAAACTGCCGGCCGAGTTCAAGCAATTATCCGCCCCAAACCGCTGCGATTTTTGGGCCGCGAAACAACATGGACCAATGTCATTTCGGGCCTGGTTTTAATCGCTCTGGGGCTGCTTCTCCTGGTTGTTGACCTCGGCAATCCTCTTGGCGGTCTCATCTCACTGGGAACCTTGTCGGGGTGGGAGGAAAGGATCATCGCTACCTTCGGCGCGATCCCCTGGTGGGTCTTTGCAGCTGCTGGAGCCTTGATTGTCGCTGCAATTTTCATGTTGGTTCCCCACGCGGAGTCCCCGGATCGACGCGGGACTTCTTCAGATAAAAAGTGATGGGCCCGGACCTTATTGTCCGGACCCATCCTCAACAAGCGCTGAGCGCGCCTGTATCAAGATTTTCAGCGCTCGACGATCGCCAGAACGTCGCGTGCAGACAGGATCTGCAGCTCTTCGCCGTCGTACTTGACTTCGGTGCCACCGAAACGGCTGAAGATCACGTGGTCGCCAACCTTGACGTCGACGGGGACGCGGTTGCCGTTGTCATCAACGCGGCCGGGGCCAACAGCCAGAACTTCGCCTTCCTGGGGCTTTTCCTTGGCTGCATCGGGGATGTAGAGACCTGAAGCGGTCTTTTCTTCGCTGTCAACCTGACGGATAACAATGCGATCTTCGAGGGGCTTAATGGTGATTGCCATGTCAGCACTCCCTTTCTTCTCGTAACGATTTGTCATCCCTTCCCTGCCGTCGCGGGGGTCAGGTATGGGATCGCAATGTGTTTACGGACTCAGTTTAGGCTTCGATTGGCACTCTAGCAAACTGAGTGCCAGCTTCTTCTTTTCTCTCCACCTGAACCCCCACACGCCCCACTAAGTTTCTCTTCTACCTTGAATTTCAGCAAGAATAGTGTTCATGTCCTCCATTACGCCCCTCCTGTCCTCCCCCGGCCGCGAGTTGCTTGCCCAATGGGAACGCGAGGGTGCGTTTCGTTCTCTCTCCCCCATGGATCTTGCGCTCGCAATACGCTCCCAAGTCGCAGACCCGGTAGTCGGCTCGGCAGTTGCTTCCCAACTGCAGCTGCGCACCCAGGCGGAGAAGAAGTTCGGCTCTCTTGCTCGCACGCTTTTGTGGACGCGCGATGGCTATGAGCAAGCAACCCGCTGGGTGGTCGCCCGCCTGCACGCGCAACGTTTCCTTGATTCAGGGGCGCACCACATCGGCGACCTCGGGTGCGGAATCGGAGCGGATTCCTTTGCTTTTGCCCGCGCGGGAATGCGCGTGACATCCTTCGACATCAACGACGAGGCCCTTGCCGCAGCGGGGGCGAACCTTTCTGCTTTTCCCTCGTGCCGCGTTGAAAAAAGAGACGTCACGACGCTTCAGGGCGAGGACTTTCACGCCTATGGTTTTGACGCTCTTTTCGCTGATCCCGCGAGGCGCACGGGCAAGCAGGGCGGGTCGAAGCGCATTACGTCCCCCGAGGATTGGTCGCCTTCCCTAGACCACGTGCTGGCTTGGCGGGATTCCGTCCCCCGCCTCGGCGTCAAGGTGGCCCCTGGGATCCCCTATGACTTGATCCCCGGGCACTTCCACGCTCAGTGGACGAGCGTCGACGGGGACCTTCTCGAGGCCGCGCTGTGGGCGCCTGAGCTTGCACCAGAAGGGGCGGGGCGATCGGCAAGCGTCATCACTGCTGATCAGGTCCATACCCTCATCGATCCACAGACGCGGGCGGCAAATTCGCAGCCTCGCCAAGCCGAGTGCGGTCCGCTGGACAGTTATATCTTCGAGCCAGATTCTGCGGTGATCCGCTCAGGGACAATCGCCTGTCTTGCAGAGCAGATGGGAGCTCACCTTGTCAGTGAATCGATTGCATACCTGAGTGGTCCCACCCTGCACCAGACACCTTTCGCCAGTGCTTTCGAAGTGATCGATCACGTGAATCTGCGCGTCAAGAACATTCAGCAGGTACTGCGTGCGCTTAACGTCGGGCGCGTCGAAATTAAAAAACGCGGGGCTGACATTCAGCCAGATGCCTTAAGAAAATCCCTGAAACTCAAGGGAGACGCCGAAGCCGTCATCATTGCAACGCGCATCGGCGGCGCCCACCGGGCAATTATTGCCCGGAGAATCAGTGACGGGGAAGCATAGAAGTCTGCGTCAGCGGCATCCCAGAATCAGGAGAAAAATCCCAGTCTGAAGGGGCAACACCCGCGCGGACCAATTCCGATCCCATCGCCGCGATCTGCGCGCCGTTATCCGTGCAGAACCGCAAGGGAGGCATACGGACACTCAGTCCCGCGGCCTCGGCGCGCTGAACGATCAAAGAGCGCAAGCGCGAGTTAGCGGAGAACCCGCCACCCACGACGATGGTGTCGCAACCATGATCGAGTGCGGCGCGTACTGCCTTTGAGGTCAGGGAATCATTCACAGCTTCCGATAAACCGGCACAAATATCCTCGGCGGGAAGAGCTTCTCCGCGTTCCTTCAGTCCTTCTACGTAGCGCGCAACAGCAGTCTTGAGACCGGAGAAGGAGAAGTTGTACTTGTGACGCTCCTGGTCTTTCCCGGCTGCCAAACCACGCGGGAAACGGATCGCTTGAGGATCCCCCTGCTGCGAGAGACGGTCAACGTGGGGGCCACCCGGATAGGGAAGATCCAGCAGACGACCCACCTTGTCGAAGGCTTCACCGGCAGCATCGTCAAGGGTCCCGCCGAGTTCACGGACATCGGTCGCGATGTCATTAATGAGAAGCAGGTTCGAGTGCCCACCCGAGACCACCAAACCGATAAAACGCTCCGGGAGGGGGCCATCGGCGAGTTTGTCGACGGCGAGGTGGCCGATGACGTGATTGACCCCGTACAGCGGCTTTCCAATTGACGAGGCCAGCGCTTTGGCTGCACAAATACCGACGGTGAGCGATCCGACGAGGCCTGGGCCGGCAGCAACCGCGACTGCGTCCACCTCGTCAAGAGTGACCCCTGCTTCTTCGAGGGCACTGTCCAAGGTCGGAATGAAGGATTCCAGGTGTGCACGCGAGGCAATTTCAGGAATGATGCCACCGTAGCGGGCGTACTGATCCATGGAGGTCGCGGTCCGGTCAACCAGAAGATCACAGCCACGCACCAAGGCGACACCTGTCTCATCGCAGGTGGATTCAATTCCCAATACCAAGGGGTCTTTTTCACTCACCCGGCCATTTTAGTCCGGCGGCTCATGATGCGCATACGCCGTAAAAGGGATGGGGACGATCCCGAAGGATCGTCCCCAAACCAGTGAGTATTGAAAGACTCAGACGCCCTTGAGGGCTGCCTTTCCAAGCTGACGGTTCAGCGTGGAGATCACGTCGAGCGGGATCTGCTTGGGGCAGACCGCTGCACACTCACCGATGTTCGTGCAGGAACCGAATCCTTCTTCGTCCATCTGGTTGAGCATGCTGACAACACGACGGTAGTTCTCGGGCTTGCCCTGCGGGAGCAGGTGCAGGTGAGTGACCTTCGCCGAGGTGAAGAGCATTGCCGAGGCGTTCGGGCAGGCTGCCACGCAGGCGCCACAGCCGATGCAGGCAGCGGCTTCGAATGCGCGATCTGCGTCCTGCTTGGGAACCGGAGTGCCGTTCGCATCCGGAGCCGCACCCGTGTTCACCGAGATGTAGCCACCGGCCTGGACGATACGGTCCAGAGCGCTGCGGTTAACAACCAGGTCCTTGATGATCGGGAATGCTTCTGCGCGCCAAGGCTCGATGGTGATGACATCACCATCGTGGAAGGTACGCATGTGCAACTGGCAGGTCGTGGTGACCTCGGGGCCGTGGGCAATGCCGTTGATGACAATGCCGCACTGGCCACAGATACCTTCACGGCAGTCCGAATCAAATGCGATCGGTTCTTCTCCGCGGGCAAAGAGCTCTTCGTTCAACACGTCGAGCATTTCCAGGAACGAGGATTCCTCAGAGATGCCGCGGACTTGGTATTCGTGCATGGCACCCGGATCCTCGGGTCCGTTTTGGCGCCAAATCTTCAGTGTCAGGTTCACTTGTAACTCCGCTGCTTCAGCTCGATGTTGTTGTAGATCAAGGCTTCCTTGTGGAGGATCGGAGGTTGGTCCTCGCCACCCCACTGCCATGCTGCAACATAGAGGTACTTGTCATCGTGACGGAGGGCTTCACCTTCCGGTGTCTGCGACTCCGCACGGAAGTGGCCACCGCAGGATTCCTCACGGTGCAGGGCATCGATGCACATGAGCTCGCCCAGCTCCATGAAGTCCGCAACGCGGCCGGCCTTTTCCAGGGACTGGTTAAGCTCACCGATGGACTTGCCCGGAACGCGAACATCACGCCAGTAGTCAGCGCGAAGCTTGCGGATCATCTCGATGGCCTTCTTCAGGCCTTCCTCGCGACGCTCCATACCGCAGTATTCCCACATGATCTGACCCAGTTCCTTGTGGAAGGAATCCACCGAACGCGAACCGTTGACCGACATGAGCTTATCGATGCGCTCCTGAGCGGAGTTCAGCGCCTCGACGACATCCGGGGACTGAGCATCCAGCTTGGGCAGGTTGAAGCAGTGTGCCAGGTAGTCGTTGATGGTGTTCGGAAGAACGAAGTAACCATCAGATAGACCCTGCATCAGTGCCGATGCGCCCAGGCGGTTTGCGCCATGATCGGAGAAGTTTGCTTCACCCGCGACGTACAGTCCGGGCAGGTTGGACTCCAGATCGTAGTCAACCCACAAACCACCCATCGTGTAGTGAACGGCCGGGTAGATACGCATGGGCACTTCGTAGGGGTTATCGCCCGTGATGCGCTCGTACATATCGAAGAGGTTGCCGTACTTGGCGGACACTGCTGCCTTACCCATGCGCTGGATGGCCTCGGAGAAGTCCAAGTACACGCCGCGTGCAACGCCATCGATCTTCGGGCCAACGCCGCGTCCCTCATCGCACATGTTCTTTGCCTGGCGGCTTGCGATATCACGGGGAACGAGGTTGCCGAAGGAGGGGTAGATACGCTCCAGGTAGTAGTCGCGATCCTCTTCGGGAATGTCGCGAGGATCCTTCTCGCAGTCCTCGGCCTTCTTGGGAACCCAAATACGACCGTCGTTACGCAGGGACTCCGACATCAGCGTCAGCTTGGACTGCTGGTCGCCGTGCTGCGGGATGCAGGTCGGGTGAATCTGGGTGAAGCAAGGGTTCGCGAAGTATGCGCCCTTGCGGTATGCACGCCAGATTGCGGTGGCGTTGCAGCCCATCGCGTTCGTCGAGAGGAAGAAGACGTTTCCGTAACCGCCGGTTGCCAGAACAACCGCATCAGCGATGTGGGTTTCGAGCTTGCCGGTGGCCATGTCGCGCGCAACGATACCGCGAGCGCGACCATCGGAAACGATGAGTTCCACCATCTCGTGGCGAGAGTGCTCGGTCACGGTGCCAGCGGCAACCTGACGCTCAAGTGCCTGGTAGGCACCGATGAGCAGCTGCTGTCCTGTCTGGCCGCGTGCGTAGAACGTACGCGAGACCTGGACACCACCGAAGGAGCGGTTGTCCAGCAGGCCGCCGTATTCACGTGCGAAGGGAACGCCCTGTGCCACACACTGGTCAATGATGCTGGCGCTGACTTCAGCGAGGCGGTACACGTTGGTTTCACGTGCACGGTAGTCGCCGCCCTTGACGGTGTCGTAGAAGAGGCGGTAAACGGAGTCGTTATCGTTGCGGTAGTTCTTCGCAGCGTTGATACCACCCTGCGCTGCAATGGAGTGCGCGCGGCGGGCGGAGTCCTGGTAGAAGAAGACGTCGATGTTGTAGCCCATCTCGCCCAGCGATGCGGCGGCTGCGCCACCGGCAAGGCCGGTACCGACGATGATGACGTGGAGCTTACGACGGTTGGCGGGGTTCACCAGAGCCGCGTTGAACTTACGCTGTTCCCAGGCCTGAGCCAAGGGAACATCCATGGGGGCCTTGGAGTCGGCGATCTCTTCGCCTTCGCGGTACAGCCCGTGAATCAAAGTATCAGTCATGTCTCAATGTCCTTGTCAGGAGATGTAACCGGCAACGATCGCCAGAGGAGGAAGCGCGAACATCAGGAAGATCAGGGCTCCGACCAAGCCGGAAACGATCTCCATGAACTTACGGGTTCCACCGCGGACCCATCCCAGCGACTGGAATGCTGACCAGAAGCCGTGGGAGACGTGAAGCGCTGCAAGACCGACGAAGATCAGGTAGACAACAACCATCAGCGGGCTGTGGAAGGTTGCAACCATGCGCTCGTAAGGAGTGGAGTCTGCAGTGAAACCGGTGCGGACTGTTCCCGTCGTGAAGTGCAGGATGTGGAAGACAATGAGGAAGAAGAGCAGGACGCCGGTCATGCGCATTGTGCGTGCGGCGTAAGCATCTGCCGCACTGCGCTTAACGACGTATGCACTGCGACGTGCACGGCGCGAACGCTTCCAGGTCACGGCAGCTGCCCAGATGTGGATGACCAGCATCAGGACCATTGCACCGCGGAACACCCAGATGAATCCGCCGTGGGGGAAGATCGGCACAAAGGCTTCTTCTTTCAGCCAGTGTGCATAGTGGTCGTAGGCGTCTTGTCCCAAGAACATCTTGAGATTGCCATAGGAATGGAAGAGCAGGAAGAGCACGAACACAATGCCGGAAATCGCCATCAGCTGTTTGACGAAAACCGTCGTGGTCCATGCGCGACGCTTCTTTGTTGCGACTGTTTGTGAGGCCATGAGATAAGCCTATGCTGAGGAAGCGTCACTTCGATGGGACCGGCGGCCCTCTTAGGAAAAAACCGCCTCCCGCGTCAACGAAGTATTCCGGAAAACCTGAGGTTTTGAGGGACAAAGCGCACGAATTAGTCAGGAAAAAGACTCGTCACAGATTCGACAAAATCGCCCTAAAATCCCACCATTAAGGCAACATCCTTTTTCGTATTTTATTCATCGGACAATGAACCGCATATTCAGGGCATCTTCACGCGGGTTGCGGAAGTAGCCTTTCGTCCGACCAACGACCTCAAAACCAGAATTCTCATAGAGAGAAATCGCAGCAGCATTGGACTCGCGAACCTCGAGGAAAACCCTTTCACTCCCCCAGCGACGGGCGACATCGATCAGGGCATCCATCAAAACGCGACCCAGTCCACGGCCTCGGAAATCGGGCAAAACACCCATGGTCATCACATCCGCGTCAATCCCCAGCGCGATTCCCGCATATCCGCATAAAACCGGCGCCGCCACCGCATCATCATTCACGCAGACACCGAAATACACGCTGCGACCCGAGCTCAGCTCTTGAGCGATCATCCCGGTCGTCCATGGGTCTTCGGGAAAAATCTCCTGCTCGAGAGTGACGAGAGCCTGTCGGTCCTCAATTCCGAGGACAAGAAGCTGCCCCCCAGAGGCCTCGGCTCTCTCGCGAGCAATAGATTCAAGCGAGGTCACATGCGCTCCGGGGCCTGGCCGTGAATATCGGGACGACGCAGGTAGAGGGGTTCGGTTCCTAAACGTTCTTCCTCCCCGCGAGCCAAGCGAGCGCGAACAATACGAACCATAACCGCGGGATCAAGCGGGAGCACCGGCCCCATCTCAGCACCAGCCAATACATCGGCACTGTGAGAAGGAATGGGAGCATCCGAGACTAAAAGCCCGGATTGCTCGCGAAGAGCTCCCCCAAGAGCGCGTGCAAATCCGACTTCGAGCTGGCCGATGAGGCGCACGTCATCGGGGCCTTCAGCCACGAAATGACCCCAATACAATTCCTTTCGTCTAGCGTCGGTGAGGGCGTAGACATGGGTATCGGGCGAGAGATGATCAAGAGCAAGTCGCGCAATAGCATCTAGACTGCAGACCCCGTACACAGGAATGCCTGCAGCTTTGGCAAAGACCCGCGCCGACACCAGGCCTGCACGCAAACCTGTGAAGGGAGCCGGTCCCGTTCCTACGCAGACGCCGTCTAATCCCGCATGCGAGGCGTCAGCGGGAAGACCAGCGTCCTCGAGGGCCTCCAGCACGCAGGGGGTGATGGACTCGGCGTGGTGACGTTCTGACTCATTACGAGAAGCGCCGATCACTTGCCCATCGCGAACGATGGAGACAGCGGTTGCCCCGGAGGTATCAATACACAATTCGGTCATAAGTCGATCCTATTCCACGCTGGTTTTCAGCTCAGGAGCAAGCTCGTCGAAAACCCCATCCCAGCGGCTCGAATAGGGAGTGAAGGTAATAATTCGCTGCCCATCATCCATGCTTTCCAGGTCAACGACGCCACCGTCTAGTGAGGCCTCCCCACCTTCTTCACGGCGCACCTCGATCTCGAGGCGGGAATCACTCATCGCTTCCGTCTTGCCTTCGCCCCACTCAACGACCGTGACCGCCTGGTCGATGGTCGAGTCCAAGTCCAGCGTTTCAAGATCGTCCAGGTCGCGGATCCTGTAGGCATCGGCGTGGATCAGATCCGGACCGCCGACCAGTGAGGGGTGGACGCGCGCAACGATGAAGGTCGGCGAGGCGACGGTTCCGCGTACGCCGAGCCCACGCCCAATCCCCTGCGTCAGAGTCGTTTTTCCTGCTCCCAAGCCGCCTCGGAGCATGATGAGATCTCCGGCGCGCAGGTGATGCGCAAGTTCTTCACCCAAGTGGCGAGTCTGGTCAGCGTCACTCACGCGATAGCTGAAGTGGATAGTGCTGTTCTCGGTCATCGTTCCTCTTCGTACTGATAGTTGCGGGGGATGCGCTCCCCTAAACGCGTCACAATCTCGTAGTTGATGGTTCCCGCGTGAAGCGCCCACTTGTCAGCCGATGGGCATCCCTTTTCGGGATCGCCGAAAAGAAATGCTCGGTCGCCCACGTGGGCAGGCGGGCGCCCGCTGGCCGAGGTCGGCGTCCCCTCCTCGCCTTCGGCTGGACCAAGGTCAATCATGAATTGGTCCATACACACTCGCCCGACGATCTGCGTTGGGAATAATCCCCGTTCAGTTTCGACGACGACCGGCGCCCCGTTTGACGATGCCCGCAAAATCCCATCACCGTAGCCCAGCGGTACCAGCCCGATCCACCTGCGCGTCGGCGCCTGCCAGGTTCCTCCGTACGAGGCCGGGGTTCCTTCCTCGATGACCTTCACTGAGGTCAGTGGCGCGCTGAGTGTCATTGCGGCCTCGACTCCCAGTTGACGTGCGCTTTTGACGGAGGGGTCAGGAGAGAGACCGTACATCCCGATTCCCGCGCGGACCATGTCGTAGTGGGTCTCGGGGTGCCATAAGATTCCCGAGGTCGCGGCAAGGTGACGGATTTGCGGACGCACACCTGCCTGGGCAAGAATTCGCAGTCCTTCTTCGAAGATCTTGACATGAGAGCGCGTTGATTCTTCGCCCGAGGCGCTGGGGTCATCGGCACGCGACATGTGGCTCCAAGCACCCACAACCTCAATCAGTCCCTGATCCTGCGCTTCGCGAAGAGCCTGTGCGAGTTCGGGAAGGTCAGCAAGAGTCGAACCTGCACGCGACATTCCTGTATCGATCTTGACATGCACTCGGGCGGGCGTGCCCAGCGCCCGTGCGGCTGCACATATCTCATCGAGCACCCACGTCCACGAGACTGACAGGTCAATATCCGCTTCGATTGCCGCGGTAAAGTCGGCGCCCGTCGCAGAAATCCAGGCGAAAATCGGCGCATCCTTGCGCGCAATACCAGCCTCGTCAAGACCTGCACGAAGTTCCAGCGCCTCGGCCAGCTGTGCAACGCCCAACCACTGCGCTCCCGCCTTCAATGAAGCAAGCGCAACGGGAATCAGGCCGTGTCCATAGGCATTAGCTTTAACGATTGCCATCTGAATAGTCGTCGGCGAAGCGGCACGCAAGACAGCTAAGTTTCGCGCAATAGCGGAGAGATTTACTGAGGCTACAGACGGATAGCCTCGTCCAACTTCGGAAAGTTCCACTCCCCCAGTATCGCACCCTCGTCTATCAGGAACACAGCGGCCCTACGATATCTGGAACTTTGCGGGCAATATCGATGGCTTGGATGGGACGGAAACACGCGTCCTCACCCATGCTAGCCTTCGCCCCTGCCCGCGAATGAACCCAGACTCCCGCTCCCGCGCACTCGCCGCACTCGGCCTCGGAAATGGTCGTACCCGGACTGCGGCGTTCCACGCGGGCTTGGTGCGCGGCCAAGGTTCCAGCGACAACCCCGGCGAGTACGTCTCCGCTTCCGGCGACTCCTGCCCACGGAGTTTCCTGGGGGATTTCGACAGCGATCACGTGGCGTTGCCCCTGGCTGTACTGGCCATAAACACACAGTGTGCGCGCACTCTTGAGAACAACAACCGCGTCCGTTAGTTCCACCAGCGCTCGTGCCGCTCCAAGAGGATCGGCATCGACCTTCGCGCGGGTCGTCTCTTCCCCAAGTTGGGAAAGCAGGCGCGCGGCCTCGCCGTGGTGCGGGGTGAGGATTGTGCGCGACAAGCTTCTACCGCGTTCCTTCCCATAAGCCACGAGGCCCGCGACCTCGTCGAGTGCACCGGCATCGATCACCAGTGGGAGCTTGGAATCGATACAAAAACGGGCGAGTTCCACGCAGTCCTCGCGCCTGTCGGTATCGCAACCAGGACCAACGAGGCCCGCTTGAATCCTTCCACCGACGGTGACGACACCGGGAACATGCGCCAGCACCAAGTCTTCAACCCTGCGCGGGGCGTTCAAACGCACCATCCCCACGCCGGTCTGCGCGGCGGCGAAAGAAGCAAGAAGCCCGGCCCCGGGATAGGTATCAGAGCCCGCGACTACTCCAACAACGCCTCGGCGATACTTATCGTCGCTGGGGCCAGGAGTACGAAAGTAGGCGCGCGCTTGTTCCTGAGAGAAGGCAAGAGTGTCCGGTGTCATGAGCGTATTCTTTCACGCCCGGTGCCAATCTCAACTGAAGGAGCGAGCAACACCCACCATGATGACGCCGATGACCATGATGACAACGCCAATGATGGTCCAGCGCATCTCACGACGCGTGCGCGTCTCGTGGAGGATCACAATTCCACCGAAAGTCTGAATAATGACGCCCATCTGCGACAGGGGGAAGGCAACCGCGACACCAAGGAGCGAGGAAGAAACTTGCATCAGGAGAATAGCCGCACCCCACATCATGCCGGGGATCAGTTGACGAAGAGTGAGCAAGCTCCAGCGATTATCTTCCTTGCCAAGTTGAGGCGAAAGCGCAGGGATCGTCGCGATGAGACCGACAAGGAAGTAACCGACCGATTGAGGAAGGATCACGGAGCGGCCATCCAAACCAAAGCCTTGAACAATCAGCAGGTAGGCAACAAGGCAGGAGGTTGACACAACCAGAAGAATTGTCCCGCGTTTCCAATCAACGCTTTCATCGGCAGCTTCCTCTGTCTTTTCAGTCTTGGAGATGAAGACTACGCCCAGGGTGAGAAGTGCGATAGAGCTCAGTGCAAAGACAAGTGCAAGGCCATGGTTCATCTCACCGAAGAGAATGATCCCACCTAGGCACATGAAGATAATCTGGCCTGCAGTCGTCAGCGGCATGGTGCGTGAAACGCCGAGCGCCTTCAGACAAAGGATTTGGAGATACTGCCCGATTCCTAGGATCAAGCCCGATAGGAATGAAATGAGCAGGGTCTTGGTTGTCCAATGAACATCAATGAAGGGGGTCGCCAACGCAGAGAAGAGGAAGGCCCCTCCCAAAGTTCCCAGTGTCTTTTGGCGGTCATCGCCGCCTTGAGCGACAAGGACGATGGACATAAAGCCAAGGAAAAGAGCCGGGAGCAAAGCGACGAAGTAGTCGATCACGACATACTCACTTTCTGGTGCGTCAATTGGTGCAACCAAGGAATGATGTTTTCAGGCTAGTGGACAATCAAGTAAACACAAGGGGCAAGATCCCTATCTGGGCTGCGCGATAGATAACAATTTGGCGCACAACTAGCCCTAAATCGTGTGCGTAGCACAGCAAATTGCGACAATGAAGACCGTGAGTGAAATCAACAACACCGAAGAATCGCCCTTCGACTTTTTCTCCCGCGACCAGTGGGATCGGCTCGCCGACAGATCTCCTCTCCCACTCACTCATACTGACCTTTCGCGTTTAGCATCCCTTGGCGACCCCATCGATATTGCCGAGGTTGATGCGATCTACCGACCACTGACCGCGCTGTTGCAGCTCTACGTGGAAGGACACCGACGCGTCGAGCATGAACGCTCTCATTTCCTCACGCGCTCTCACCAGGCTCCTGTCCCCTTCATCATCGGAATCGGCGGCTCGGTTGCCGTTGGAAAATCTACTGTCGCACGCCTCTTACGTTTCCTCTTGTCCCGATGGGAAAAGACCCCGCGAGTTGATCTGATCACGACAGATGGTTTCCTTTTCCCCAATGCGGTTCTCCGTTCCAAAGGCTTGCTTGGGCGAAAAGGGTTTCCCGAGTCCTACGACCGCCCAGCGCTCATTTCTTTCCTCTCGGCGGTGAAGTCGGGGATGCGCAATGTTCAGGCTCCCGTCTATTCACATGTCGTTTACGACATCGTCGAAGGAGAGAGCGTCGTCGTAGACTGCCCGGATATTCTCATCGTTGAGGGACTCAATGTCCTCCAACCTCCCAAGTGGGGACCAGGAGTCATGCCGATCGCGGTCTCGGATTTTTTTGACTTCAGCATCTACGTGGACGCCAACGCCGAGCACATCCAGCAGTGGTACGTTGATCGTTTCCTCACCCTGCGCCAGACCGCGTTCACCCGCGAGGATTCCTTCTTCCGCACCTACGCTTCCTTAACGGACGCTCAGGCCGAGGCCACTGCTCGCTCGATTTGGGAGGAGATCAACCTCCCGAACCTTTTGGAGAACATTGCTCCCACCCGTGAGCGCGCAACGATGGTCTTTACGAAGGGCTCAGACCACCGCGTCGAATCGCTCAGACTCAGAAGGTGAGCTCGAGTCCGATTGCGTAGCGCAGATCGGCTTCATAGATCCGTTACACAAACAACGAATTCGATGACAAACGGATTCATCCGTGCACCGAATTCGGGGCGTGCATCAGGGCCACACGAGCGAGTCCCAATGCCATCTTGAATGGCGTCAAGCCAAACAAAAGTCTGATTCGAATGTGGCAAATCTTCCCAGTGGCCCGCTTGGGCAAGCTCTCGCTCACTCCATGGCGAGGCACTCCACCCGACGTCGCCTCGAGGAAGGATCGCGAGTGCGCGCTCTTCCCCGCGCAGCTCAAGAATCTTCAGTCCCGGTCGGTGTCCTCCTTCTTGAGGCTTGACTCCCACATCCCATAGCTCCTCGAGCTCAGCGCACCCAAAACCATCTGGATTGACGCCAGGCATATCCGCATAAGCGATATCCGTCTCCCCTACCCACGAGGCCGTCCACCCCGTTCCGGGGATGCGCAGACGAACCCCTAATCGGGGAATGCGCTCGGGCCAGTGCCCGTAGGGGGTCATTTCAACCTTGACGGCGAGGCAACTCCCCGGCAGTGCAGCACCCGCAGATGCGCCTCCGGTTTTTCCGTCTACGGGAGTAAAACTCCAGCGAGCTTCAAGTCCAAACTGTGCGGCAGGTGGCGCCCAGCGTTCAACAAGCACTCGCGTTCCGTGCTCACACGAGCTTCCGTGCCAGGTCCTGCGCAGAAGGTGCAAACGCGCCATTCCCCATCGCTGGGCATGAGAGACTCCCCATTGCCCGGTCCCTGTTCCCAGCGGCCCTAGATCATCAGAAGAAATCGCCCAGTAATCGACGGGGCCACGACCGCGATCATTGTCCGTCGGTGCTCGATAGACACTAATCTCCGCCGATATCGGAAGCCCGCCCAAACTCTCCGCGCGCCCACGATCATCAAACACGGCGCCACACTCGGCCTCGCCAGCGGGAAGGAGGGAAGAAGCTGCGGTGGCCAGACCACGCAAGCGCTCCTCAGCCTCGCCACCCGATTTCTGCGCACGCTCGCGCAGGATTGGCGCATCAGGTGCGAGCGCGCGAATCCATGCCCAGGTCCCTGCATAAGGACGCGAAAGCGCATCAACTAAGCCATCGCAGACAAAATTCCCATCATGGACGTCCTCGCCAAAATCGCCGCCATAAGCAAGAGAACGACGCCCATCAGGAAGGGTGCACCACAGCGCATGGTCACGCCACTCCCACACGAAGCCTCCAGCGTGGCGAGGATGGCTCATTTGCTGGGCATAAGCGGCGGCTCCACCGGGGCCAGTTCCCATCGCATGAAGGTACTCGCACATGATGTAGGGAGCACTGCGAATGCGTTCTTTTGCGGCATCATCCACAGCCGCACTTGCGTGGCTTGGGACAGCAACAGGTGCATGCAGATCCGTGTCATCGAGTACCGCCGCGACTTCTTCAAGCGTCGGATACATCCGCGAGTAGATATCGACGTACTCCATTGCGTGGTCGCCCTCGTAGTGGACAATCCCGCGCCCGCGGGTACGTTCATGGAGCCAATGCGCGGCCACTGCCAAGTTACGTCCCGTTCCAGATTCGTTCCCCAGGCTCCAGCAGAAAATGCTGGCGTGATTCTTGTCGCGCTCAAAGGCACGTTCGGTGCGGTCAAGGTAGGAGGCTTCCCAGCGCGAGTCGTCGGAGGGATTATCGATCCAGGTACGGTTCCCCTCGAAACCGTGGGTTTCGATATCTCCCTCGAGCATGACCCACAGCCCAATTTCATCGGCCAGATCAAGAAGGCGCGGGTGAGGCGGGTAATGGGACGTTCGGATCGCGTTAATTCCCATCGATTTCATCAGTTCAAGGTCGGTGCGCGCGAATTCTTCGCTGAATACTCGCCCCTCGTCGGCGCGAATTTCATGGCGATTGACACCATTCAGCTTCAGTGGCTGTCCATTGGCACGCAGCACGCCATCAACAATTTCGATTCTCCGGAAACCGAGGCGTAGATGGCGCTCTTCCGTTTTGCGGCCACCTTCCCCCACCGCTTGCACGCGCGCGGCGTAAAGTTTCGGGGATTGCGGGCTCCACGGCTGGACATTGCCGAGGCCGATGTTTCCGCTCCGGTAGCGACCATCCTCCCCTCGCGCGAGCGTCAGCACTGAGGTACCGAGGCCCTCGATGTCCAGATTCGCTTCAAGCGTTTCGCTTTGCGCTCCGCGCACGCTCAGCTCGAGGGCCACAAATCCTTGCCCGGCCTCGTAATCGGTGTTGATCCACAGATCCTCAATGGAGAAATCGGGAAGGTATCGTAGTGAAACTGAGCGGAAAACTCCGGGAAGCCACCACTGATCCTGGTCCTCAAGATAGGACCCAGCACTGAACTGATGGACGCGAAGAGTCCCCGTATTTTCACCGGGGACAAGTGCCTGGGTGATGTCGAATTCATGGGCGAGGCGCGAACCGCGGGCCATTCCGATCCATTGCCCGTTGACCCAGACAATGATCTGTGATTCAACCCCTTCGAAGCGCAGGCGGATCTGGCCTCCTGAGGAAAGCCACGACTCTGGACACGTGAAATGTCGCGAATAGTCGCCGACAGGATTATCTTCCGGGGGGAAAGGCGGATCCACGGGGAATGGGAAATCAACGTTGGTATAGGCGGAGGCACCCCAGCGACCTTCTCCCCTCAAGACCCAATGACTGGGCACGTCAATAGTCTCTGTCTCAGGGACAAGAGGTTCTTCAAAGGCTACTTCGGGATTGATACCAGGGTTTGGATCGCTGCTGTGATAGTCGAAAAACCACGTTCCATCAAGACTCAACTCACCCGGGTCATCGGCGAAATATGCACGCGGTGACACGAGTTTTCCTGTTCCCGGTGCATATGAGGGCGTAGTCTTCATCATGAGCCTTTCAGGTAAGTCAACATCGACGCCTTGTAGCACACCTAGACTAACACGTTATAGTTGTTATATTCACGCAGATTCGATGGGCCCAGCACCAAGGGAGATGAAATGGATCGAGCCACTCGGGCAGACGTCGCTCGTGCAGCGGGCGTCGCTCCCTCAACCGTATCGCTCGTGCTCAATGGTCGCGGGCCAGAAGTCAAGATTGCACCAGCGACGATCCAGCGTGTTCAAGATGCTGCACGCGAGCTCAACTACATCCCCAACGCAGCCGCCCGGTCACTGCGCCGCGGCAAGTCCCACCTTATCGCTCTCCTCATGGCGGAGCTGCCGGACGACCCCTTCGTGCCTGTCGTCCACACGGTTCTCACAACCGCCATGATCGAAATCCAAAAGCGCGGATACTTACTTCTTCCACTCTTCCAATCAAGTAATGACCCCTCAGATGCTCAGACAATTCGCTCCGTCTTAGGGGACACACAATTAGCAGGGGTCATCCGGGAAACGACCTCCGCAGAAAGCTTCACATCGACGCTTCTGGCAAACCTTGGCATCCCCATCGTTGCAATGTCGATGATTAATACGGAAGACACTCAAGGGGTCAGTGCCCTCGTGAGCATTGATGAATGCGGAGGGGTGAAAGAAATCCTCAGTGAGCACCTGAACGTGGGCAAGCGCGGACACGCAGTTTTTCTTGCGGGACCGAATACCAATCACTCACGCCAGCTCCCCCTTGAGGAGGCCTTCGGCACAGGTTTCACGTTGCTTTCGCTCCCCGATTGGGACGCGTCGACCGCATACCAGGCATCCCTGCGTCTTCTCTCAGACAACCCAGATATCACCTTGATCGCCGTCGCCGATGACTCGCAGGCACTGGGCGTGTTCCAAGCCGCCGCCGATCTTGATCGCCGCGTCCCACAAGACCTTTCCATCTTGGGATTTGGTAATCAAGAACCCGCGAGCAGCCAAGCCCTCGGCCTCACAACCGTCGAGTGGCCGCTGCGCGAAATGACACAGGGCGCCGTTGAGGCGATGATTTCGGCGATTGAAAAGCCTCGCAAAGCGAAAAAGGCCCAGCGGCTCACCGTCCCCACTCGTGCGGTGTGGCGTTCCTCAGTCGCCCGTCCTTAGAGCGCCAAGTTTTCCTTCACTACGTCAGCCAGGCGCGAGGCCACGCCATCAGCTTGCGCCTGTGTCGCTGCCTCGACCATGACGCGAACCAAAGGCTCGGTACCGGAGGGGCGGAGCAAGACGCGTCCGGTATTGCCCAGCACGGCCTCGGCAGCGGCAACGGCCTCGGCCACGACCGGGTCGGTATTCGCGCGAGAACGATCCACTCCCCCAACGTTGATCAGCGTCTGCGGAAGACGCTTGATGAAGCTAGTGAGGTCGGCCAGGTCTCGACCCGATTCCTTCACCATGCGTGCCAACAGCAGCGAGGAGAGAATACCGTCGCCGGTGGTCGCATACTTCTTCGCGATGATGTGTCCGGACTGCTCGCCGCCCAAGGAGTAGCCGCCCTCGAGCATCGCTTCGAGCACGTAGCGGTCACCAACTCCGGTCTGAACCGTCTGAATACCTGCCTCTTGCATGGCAAGAATCAAGCCGAGATTCGACATGACCGTAACAACCAGAGTGTCCTTGGCAAGCTGGCCCTCATCACGCATATGCACAGCCAGGGCGCCCATGATCTTGTCACCATCAACGAGATTTCCGTGGCGGTCAACCGCAAGACAACGGTCAGCGTCGCCATCGTAGGCAACGCCGAAATCGGCCTCGGAGGCGACGGTCAGCGCCTGAAGCTGCTCGGGGTGCGTCGAGCCGGCCTTGTCATTGATATTCCGGCCATCGGGGGCAGCATTAATCACGACCGCGTCAGCACCAGCCTGACGGAAAGCCTCGGGCGCAAGGAAAGACGCACCACCATTTGCGCAGTCAACCGCAATACGCAAGCCGTGCAGGTCTGTTCCCAGCGAGGTCATGAGGTGCTCAATGTAGGACTTTTCCGCCCAGTCATCGTCGTATTCGACCTCGCCAACAGCGGCGCCAGTGGGACGATCCCAAGGAGTATTGAGGAGTTCCTGGATCTGGTCCTCGACCTGGTCAGGGAGCTTGTAGCCGCCGTGCGCGAAGAACTTGATGCCATTGTCGGGCATGGGGTTGTGCGAAGCGGAGATCATGACGCCCAGATCGACTGAGGACGAGGCCGTCAGGTGGGCAACAGTCGGAGTGGTGACGACACCGACACGGACAACATCCATTCCGGCGCTTGCCAGGCCCGCTGCCAGTGCGTGGTCGAGGAATTCGCCGGAAATTCGCGTATCGCGACCGATGATGGCTTTTGGTTTGTGTCCCGAGGTTGGGCGTCCCTGAATCGTCAGGCGAGCTGCCGCTTCACCCAGTTCCAGTGCGAGGGGCGCGGTCAAATCAACATTTGCCAGTCCGCGTACGCCGTCAGTTCCGAACAACCTGGTCATCGGGGTTCCTCCCGCTCGAAAATTAATCCACCGCTATTCTAGCTGCTCACTGTTCACTCAATCGATTGACCAGCAAGCAACATTGCAGGAAAGCAAGCAGAGAACAGGCATTCCGAATACAAAAAGTGTGACCCCAATCTTCCGATTGGGGCCACACCTTGAAGTAAAGGCGAAGGTCAGCGCTTCGAGAACTGCGAAGCCTTGCGTGCCTTCTTGAGGCCTGCCTTCTTACGCTCAACAGCGCGGGCGTCGCGGGTCAGGAAGCCAGCCTTCTTCAGTGCGGGGCGGTTCGCGTCACGATCGATCTCGTTCAGTGCGCGAGAGATGCCCAGGCGCAGCGCGCCGGCCTGGCCGGAGATGCCGCCGCCATTGATACGAGCGATCACGTCGAAGCGACCGTCGATATCGAGCAGGGTGAAGGGGGACTTCACGAGCTGCTGGTGCAGCTTGTTCGGGAAGTAATCTTCAAGAGTGCGTCCGTTAATGGTCCACTGGCCGCTGCCGGGAACCAGGCGAACACGGGCAACGGCTTCCTTACGGCGGCCAAGGCCCGCGCCGGGCGCGGTGATGGACTGACCAGCACCAGCAGGCGCTGACTCAGTCTCTGTGGTGTAGGAGCTGGGGACAACTTCCTCATCCAGCTCAAGAATCTCGGTGGTCTCAGCCACAGTTCTCCTCAGTGCAGTTCGTTGGGCTCAGAAGCGCGACGCGCTCACTGGGCGACCTGAGTGATTTCGTAGGGAATCGGCTGCTGGCCGATGTGCGGGTGCTCAGCTCCGGCGTAGACGTGCAGCTTCTTGAACTGCGCGCGGCCGAGGCTGGTGTGAGGAAGCATGCCACGGACTGCCTTCTCAACTGCGCGTTCAGGACGCTCAGCCATGAGATCGCGATAACGTGTTGCACTCAGACCACCGGGGCGACCGGAGTGGCGGTAGGCCATCTTCTGGTCAAGCTTCTTACCGGTGAGGGCAACCTTGTCCGCATTGATGATGATGACGTAATCGCCCATATCAAGGTGAGGGGCAAACGTCGGCTTGTGCTTCCCACGAAGGATAGCGGCAACTTGAGCCGCAAGGCGGCCGAGGACGACGTCAGTGGCGTCGATGACGTACCACTGCTTGTCGGCATCCGCCGGCTTAGGTGAATAGGTGCGCACGGGCGTAACCTTCAATTCTTTCTGTCATGGGGCCTAGCATCGATTATTCAACGCACCGGCCCACTATGAAACGGTTCCGCAAGGCATCAGCCGAATTTCTTCTCCGGCGAGTGGGAAGGCACCGAAGGTCCAGCTGACGCACAGCACCTGCTAGTCTATGCGTCCGCGGCGCTCCGGGTCAAAGCACAGGCCAGAGTGTGGCTTATTCCTCAAATCGTTTCTTGCTCAACCAGCACAGCAATTGCCACCCATCGCCCACTCTTCAACGCTTCCATCGAAGGCAAAGCCGCGAATCCTGCGAGTGCGGCGAACCTGCGCACTCCACTCGGCCTCGTCGGGGTAGCTAACGGATTCCAAAGTCAGCCCGTGGGCGGGGGCAATAGGCGCCGCGTCTTGGCGCGAGGCCTTCCCGAGCAGCTGCGCGGGCCACGTCTCCTCGCGCGCTCCCCTACCGACTTCAATAAGAGCACCGACAAGGGATCGAACCATAGAGTGGCAGAAGGCATCCGCACGGACGTGGCACTCAAGAACGCCGCTCCCCTCGGCCTCGGGAATAATACGCAACTCGCGCAGTTCGCGAATCGTCGTCGCCCCCTCACGCGGGCGGCAATATGCAAGGAAGTCGTGCTCACCCAGCAGTGGTTGCGCCGCGCGGTTCATCGCCTCGATATCGAGAGCGTGGGGGACCTCGCACACGTCCCAGCGCCGAGCCAAGGGAAGCTGCCCCTCGGGGACGAGGCGATACGTGTAGGAGCGCTCAAGGGCAGCAAAGCGCGCATCGAAGTCAGAACTGACGACCCTCACGCAATCAATGCGCACATCGCTGGTTCCTCGAGGAACCTTGAGTCCACTGCCGATTGCGAAATCAACATACGCGCGCCCCAAAAGGGAGTTCACCCGCCGCTGGAGAGCTTCGGCGCACACTGCGCTCAGTTGCCCTTCGTCGCTAGGTTGGTTCTTCTCCCTTACGAGGCCGTGGAAGGCTTGCGCGGAGCAGTCAAAGTGCGCAACCTGGTGACGCGCGTGCACTCCCGCGTCGGTCCGCCCTGCGACGGTGAGCGTAATGGGGTGGCGAAGAATCGTCTCAAGGGCAAGGGTGAGAACTCCTTGAACAGTGCGCAGGCCATCTTGAGAGGCCCAGCCGTGAAAGAACGTCCCATCGTAGGCAAGGTCAAGACGGATCCTCAGCGAGGCAGATCCTAAAGCTCCCACGAGCGCACTCCCCCGATAATTCCCGCGTTGTTGGGGACGATGATGACATCATCCCCAAGCTTTTCACGTTGCGAAGGAACAATGCGCTTCGAGTTTCCCCCACCCAAATAGAGGCGATCCCACATGTACATGGGGCGCAGGCCCTCAACGACGCGGCGGACGCGACGTGACCAGTGCATATCACCCAAGCGCAAGCGTTCATGCTCGCCGATGTAGTCGTCGTAGGTGAGTCCCCAGCGAATCGGCCCCTGGGAGACTTCAACGTGTGGGGCAAGGCGCCCGCCGTCAAAAACAGCGTTTCCAAGACCCGTGCCCAAAGTGATAATCATTTCGAGGCCTCGGCCGGTCACAACACCCGCACCCGCGACTTCTGCATCATTGAGGACTTTCGTGGGCAGACTCAACGCCTTCTCCAACGCGCCTGCCATATCAAAGTGATCCCACAAGGTGACAAGTTCAGGGACAACGCGAGAACGGGGACCATCTTTGGTGATGTAGTGCGGAGTGGCGATGACAATGCCGTGGCGAATCATTCCCGGCATTCCAAGGGTGACTCGATCGGCAGCCGGAAGCTGCGAGGCCAATTCGACGACAGTGTCGACCAAGAGCTGCGGAGGAAGAGGATAGGGAGTCGGAGTGCGTTTGGGCGGAGCAACCATTGTTCCAAGGGAATCCAATACGGATGCTTTGATTCCGCCGCCGCCACAGTCGACAGCCAAGGTCATCTTACGAGTCATACGTACAGGCTACAGCCACCAGCGATTTTCATCCTGAAGAGGCAAGAACTACAGGGCGAAATAGGCATAGCACAAGGGCCGGGCACCACAGTTGTGGTGCCCGGCCCTGAAAAGTCGCTTACGCGAGCGTGGTCACTTCTCTTCCTCGACCTGCTCGGCGGCGTCAGCTTCTTCGCCGGCCTCGGCTGCGATTTCTTCAGCCTCGTTAGCCTTGGCGAGGTCGCCTTCTTCACGAGCCTCTTCGGCGCGCTCTGCTGCTGCTTCTGCGGCTTCCTCAGCTTCTGCTGCAACTTCAGCAGCAGCGGCCTTTTCGGCAGCCTTCTCAGCAGACTTCACGACTGCCTTCTTCTCGACGGCCTCCGTGCAGAACTCAATCTGCATCATGGGGGCATTGTCGCCCTTGCGGTTGCCTAGGCGGGTCAGACGGGTGTAGCCGCCCTTACGCTCGGGGTCAAGAGCAGGAGCAATGACGTCGAACAGGGTGTAGAGCGCATCGCGGTCGGTGATGACGCGTGCAACGGTACGGCGAGCGTGGATGTCGCCACGCTTTGCCTTGGTCACGAGCTTCTCAACGAAGGGGCGCAGGGCCTTAGCCTTAGCCTCGGTCGTGGTCAGAGAGCGGTGTTCAATGAGCTGAGTCGCGAGGTTCTTGAGGATCAGCTTCTGGTGTGCCGGGCTTCCGCCCAGACGAGCACCCTTCTTGGGGGTGGGCATTTTGTCTCCTAGGAATTTTTGCGTCCACCGGACGCAGCATGTCAGATGGACTGGTCGTCGCTGAAGTGGATAGACCCGGATTCGCTGGCCTCACCGGAGGGCAGGACGGAATCCTTCAGGGTCATACCAAGGGTTGCAAGAGCTTCCTTGATTTCTTCAATCGACTTCGTTCCGAAGTTGCGAATGTCAAGCAGATCCGCCTCGGAGTGAGCCACGAGCTCGCCAACAGTGAGGATTCCGCGGCGACGCAGGGCGTTGTAGGAACGCGACTGTAGGCCGAGGTTCTCAATGGGCAGCGCGAGGTCGGCAGCGAGAGTGGCATCGGTGGTCGAGGGACCAACTTCAATGCCTTCGGCTTCCTCGTTCAGTTCGCGCATCAGACCAAAGAGTTCAACCAAGGTCTTGCCAGCGGAGGCAACGGCGTCACGCGGGGTGATTGCCGGCTTGGTTTCGACATCGATGATCAGGCGATCGAAGTCGGTGCGCTGCTCAACACGCGTTGCCTCGACCTTGTAGGTCACCTTGACAACGGGCGAGTAGATCGAATCGATCGGGATGCGGGAAATCTCAGCCTGAGGGTCCTTGTTCTGAGCTGCCGAAACGTAGCCGCGGCCACGCTCAACAGTCAGCTCGATCTCCAGCTTGCCCTTTTCGTTCAGGGTTGCCAGGTGCAGATCGGGGTTGTGAATCTCAACGCCGGCCGGAGGGGTGATATCCCCTGCGACGACCTCTCCCGGGCCTGCCTTGCGCAGGTACATGACAACAGGCTCGTCATTCTCGGAGGAGAGAACGATCTGCTTGATGTTCAGGATGATCTCGGCGACGTCTTCCTTCACGCCCTCGATCGTGCGGAACTCGTGAGGCACTCCATCAATGCGGATGGAGGTCACAGCAGCGCCGGGGATCGACGAGAGCAGGGTTCGGCGCAGGGAGTTACCCAGCGTGTAGCCGAAACCGGGCTCAAGGGGCTCCAGGATGAAACGGGAGCGCAGTTCGCTGACCTTCTCTTCGGTCAGGATGGGTCGCTCTGCAATGAGCACGTCTTAGTCCTTTCTTCCCGGCGCCCGCCATATGACGCCGGATAGGGGTCCCGCATTGCGGGGAAAAAGGTAAGGACGAGGCCACGGATTCTTTTGTGATCCCGCCCAGACGTGGGGGGTGGATTTCCGTCGGATTTCCACCCTCCGGGGCTCAGACGCGACGACGCTTCGGGGGACGAGCGCCGTTGAATGCCTGGGGCGTCACGTCCTGGATCGAGCCAACTTCCAGGCCAGCAGCCTGCAGCGAGCGGATCGCGGTCTCACGGCCGGAGCCGGGACCCTTCACGAAGACGTCGACCTTCTTCATGCCGTGCTCCTGAGCGCGACGCGCGGCAGCCTCGGCGGCAAGCTGAGCAGCGAAGGGGGTCGACTTACGCGAACCCTTGAAGCCCACCTGGCCGGAAGAGGCCCAGGAGATCACTGCACCGGTGGGGTCAGTGATAGAAACAATAGTGTTGTTGAACGTCGACTTGATGTACGCGTGTCCGTGAGTAACGTTCTTTGAAATCCGGCGGCGCGGCTTGCGTCCAGCGCCGGAACGAGTGGTCTTTGCAGCCATTACTTTCAGTTCCTTCGAAGTCGTGTTGTATCAGTCCACACAGGACTGAGTGGCTTTACTTAGCCTTCTTCTTACCTGCAACGGTGCGCTTGGGGCCCTTGCGGGTACGCGCATTGGTCTTGGTGCGCTGACCGTGGACCGGCAGGCCACGACGGTGACGAAGTCCCTGGTAGGATCCGATCTCAATCTTGCGACGGATATCTGCCTGAACCTCACGACGCAGATCGCCTTCCACCTTAAAGGTGTTCTCGATGTATTCGCGCAGCTTGACGAGGTCTTCCTCGGTAGCATCCTTCACGCGAAGATCGGGGCTCACGCCGGTGGCCTCGAGGGTCTCCTTGGCGCGGGTGCGTCCAACTCCATAGATGTACGTGAGCGCGATCTCCATACGCTTTTCGCGAGGGAGGTCGACGCCGGCAATACGTGCCATGTTTATGCTCCAAATTGTTCATCGGAGGTCGTCACCACTCCTCCCGGGTGAGCCACCCGGCCCCGGCCTCCGAACCGAGGGTCGCGCAAGCGCGTGTGGAATGATGCTGCCGGATTGCTCCGGCGTTTTCACAGCGAGGGATCAGCCCTGGCGCTGCTTGTGCCTGGGGTTGTCACAGATGACCATGACGTTGCCGTGGCGACGAATCACCTTGCACTTGTCACAGATCTTCTTGACACTCGGCTTGACCTTCATGGTTGTTACCTCCACTGCCCGTCGGGCAGTTTGTGTCGGGTCACTTGTAGCGGTAGACGATACGGCCTCGGGAGAGGTCGTAGGGGCTCAGCTCGACGACAACTCGATCCTCGGGCAGGATGCGGATGTAGTGCTGACGCATCTTTCCCGCAATGTGGCCGAGAACCACGTGGCCATTCTTCAGTTCCACACGGAACATCGCGTTAGGCAGGGCCTCAACGACCGTGCCTTCCATCTCAATGACGCCGTCTTTCTTCGCCATATCCTCCGTTTATCCTCTACATGTCTCGGATAGGTTGCGGCGGATGCCGCCAGGCATAGTGCACCGACGGATGTCGGATGCAGATACGCCCAAGGAACTACTCTACGGCATCTATGCCCATCGGCGGTAGTCAGGGTACCTGTCGGTTCGCTCACGTTTAATGCATCACATTTTGCATACACGCCGATGGATGTCCACTTCGCTCGCACCGAAGCCACGCCAGTGCATCGCATGCCATGAGCCACAAACCACACGCCACACACTGCGCACCACACGCCTGCGCACTACACACCAATACAAGGACCGCCCGAGCCACCGCGGGACCGCCGACCCTTGCCGAGTACTGTCGCACGTAATTCCTCACGGTTATTTTTTGACTACGTCTCAAAACGTTGCAATTCCAACGCTGCAAATTCAAGATTTGAAATAGTCGCGGGGGAATTACGTGCGAAATTGGAAGGGGGCCCAGCAGTTGAGGGACGCGGGGGCTGCGACCGAGATGGGTCTGGCCAGCCGACGCGCCGAGCAAAGCTCGCGGCGCAGACAACAGCCGGACCCGACGGCGCTCGGAACACCGGTGGCAACGCCGACAGACACACCTGGCGCGAAGAGCCCGGTGCATTTCAGCGTCGCCCCAGTACCCAGCCGGGAACGCGAGCAACCCGGCGCAAAACCAGCCACGGCCTCGTCGATAGAAGACTCGGGCCCGGCATCTTCGTGAGGTACCGGGCCCGAAACCGTTCGAGACGTCAGTCGAGTGACACCGGAGTGACTCCGTAGGGCGCAAGGCCTGCCACTCCCCCATCGCGTGCCGTCAGGACGGAAACACCGTCCTCAGTGATCGCGATCGAGTGCTCCCAGTGGGCAGCGTCGCGGCCGTCGACCGTGCGCACGGTCCACTCGTCGTCATCCGTGCTGGAGGCAATGTCACCGCGGGTGAGCATCGGTTCGACGGCCAGGACCATACCCGGCTTCAGTCGCGCCTGGATGCCGCGCACGTTGTAGTTCAGGACATCCGGAGGCATATGCATCTTCGTGCCGATGCCGTGCCCCACGAACTCTTCGACGATCCCGGCTTCCCAACCGTTGATGAGAGCGTTCTCGGCGACGACTTCTTCGACAGCGTGGCCAACCGCGCTGATGCGCTTCCCGTTGGCGAGGCCTGCGAGCGCGGCCCACAGGGACTCGCGCGTCACCGCGTCCAGCTGGCGGCGCTCACGCAGCAGTTCCTCGTCCACTCCGGCGATCGGTCCGCTCGCACGCTCGCCAGCGGCGAAGTCCGCGTCGGACACAAAGGCTTCGCCGGCGATGATGCTGAAAGCCGCGTCGCCGTGCCACTGGCGTCCGCCACGTTCGACGTACGCGCCACAGTCAAAGGACACGAGGTCTCCGGGGGCCAGCTCGTAGTCATCGGGAATCCCATGAACAATGACGTCGTTCACGGAGATGCACACCGTGGCCGGGTAGCCGTAGTAGCCCTTGAAGTTCGAGATCGCTCCCCCGTCGGCAATCGCCTGGGCGCTCACTTCGTCAAGCTCGCGCGTCGTCATGCCGGGGCGGACAGCGCCGCGCAGGGCCTCGTGGATCGACGCGACGACCAGACCGGCCTCGCGCATCCATCGAAGCTCCTGCGCGGACTTCAGTTCAATGCGTGGCATTGCTCAGTTCTTCGCCACCGAGTCGAGGATCGCGAAGATGCGAGCCGTGACCTCGTCGATCGTGCCACTACCATCGACGACCTCAAGGAGGTCCTGGTCGACGTAGTAGGTGGCGACGGGTTCCGTCTGCTGGTGGTAGACCTCCAGGCGGTGACGCATGACTGGCTCGGTGTCGTCCGTGCGATGCTGCTCCTGGGCGCGCTTGAGCATGCGCTCCACGACCTCGTCCTCATCAACCTGAATCTCGAGAACGACGTCGATGGACTGACCCAGGTCGAGGAGCATGTCGCGCAGCACGTGCGCCTGCTCCACGGAACGCGGGTAGCCGTCAAGCAGGAAACCGTCGGCAGCGTCGGGGGCGGCCAGGCGAGCCTTCACCATGGCGTTCGTGACCGAATCCGGCACGAACTCGCCGCGGTCCATGTAGGCCTGCGCCTGCTTGCCGATCTCCGTACCCTCCGCCATGTTCGCGCGGAAGATGTCGCCCGTCGAAATAGCGGGGATACCGAGGCGCTCAGCGATGCGCGAGGCCTGGGTGCCCTTGCCCGCTCCGGGAGGGCCGAGGAGGATAACGACTGTCATTTCAGGAATCCTTCGTAGTGATGCTGCTGCAGCTGCGTGTTGATTTCCTTCACCGTCTGCAGGCCGACGCCGATGATGATGAGCAGTGTGGTGCCACCGAAGGGCATCTGCGAGCTCGACAGCTTCAGCGGGATGATCGCGAGCGACGGCAGGAGGGCGATGATCACCAGGTAGAGGGCGCCCGCAGACGTGATTCGGTTGATCACGTAGCGCAGGTACTCAGCCGTGGGGCGACCCGCACGGTAACCGGGGATGAAGCCTCCGTACTTCTTCATGTTGTCCGCGACCTCGTCCGGGTTGAACGTAATGGCCGTGTAGAAGAAGGTAAAGAACAGGGTCATCAGGGCGTAGATCGTCAGGTAGAACGAGCTGCCCTGCGTGAAGTGCGCAGAGATCCACTGAACCCACGCGTCGTCGGGCTTGCCGAACTGCGCCACCATCGGAGGCAGGGCAAGAATCGACGATGCGAAGATGACGGGGATAACGCCCGACATGTTGATCTTCAGCGGAATGTAGGTGGTCGTACCGCCATACTGGCGGCGCCCAATCATGCGCTTGGCGTACTGGACGGGAATTCGGCGCTGCGCCTGCTCGACGTAGACAACGGCGATCGCGACGAGGAGCAGAAGGGCGACGATAGCCGCAACAGAGCCCCACTTGCCGGCCTGGCCAATCGACAGGAGCTGCTCGGGCAGCCGGGCGGCAATAGAGGTGAAGATCAGAAGGGACATGCCGTTGCCGATGCCGCGCTCCGTGATGAGCTCGCCCAGCCACATGATGACGCCCGTACCGGCCATCATGACGATGATCATCATGATGAACGTGAGAATCGAACGATCCTTAATAACGTCCTGGTTGCAGGACTGGAAGAGCTGGCCGCTGCGTGCCAGAGAAATGGTGGTGGTGGCCTGCAAAATACCCAGGAAGATCGTGAGATAACGCGTGTACTGCGTCAGCTTCGCCTGGCCCGTTTGACCCTCCTTGTGGAGGTCATCAAAACGAGGAATCACGACCCGCAGCAGCTGGATGATGATCGACGCGGTGATGTAGGGCATGATGCCCAGCGCGAAGATCGACAGCTGAAGGAGCGCTCCACCCGAGAACAGATTGACGAGGTCGAGCAGCGACGCCTGCGACTCCTGCGCCATGCACTTCTGGACGGCCTGCGAGTCCACGCCGGGCGTCGGGATGAACGAGCCCAGCCGGAATGCGGCCATGATGAACAGGGTAAAGAGCAGCTTCCGACGCAAGTCGGGGGTACGGAACGCCTGGGCGAATGCACCGAGCAAGGCTTCCTCCTACGAATGATGGGCAAGCGGGGCTGAGCCCCTAGACTGATCCAGCTTACCCGACACGGGTAGTGGTTGGCGATATCCAATCATTAAAAAAGCGCTCTGCCGCGTATTTAACGAGACGCGGAGCGCTGGTGCCCCTTCTGGCGGGGCGAGCCGCTTTCGCGGGTGAAAAGCTATTTGACAGCTTCTCACCCACGATAACGGCAGACACGTAACGGGGGTGGTCCCTGGCGGGACCACCCCCGTTCACCGTCAGCGAGCCGAGATGGACCCGCCGGCAGCCGTGATCTTAGCCTCGGCGGAGGACGACCAGGAGTCGACCTCGACCTCGAGCTTCACGCTCAGTTCGCCGGTACCGAGCACCTTGACGGGCGCGGAATCGCGGACGGCGTGCTTGGCGATGAGGTCCTCGACCGTGACCTTGCCACCCTCGGGGAACAGCTCCCCGAGCTTGCCAACGTTCACGACCTGGTACTCAACGCGGAAGGGGTTCTTGAAGCCGCGAAGCTTTGGCAGACGCATGTGGATCGGCATCTGGCCACCCTCGAAGCCGGCAGCAACCTGGTAACGGGCCTTGGTGCCCTTGGTGCCACGGCCAGCGGTCTTACCCTTCGAACCCTCACCGCGACCCACGCGGGTCTTCGCGGTCTTAGCTCCGGGGGCAGGACGCAGGTGATGCAGCTTAACGATCTGCGTCTTGTTCGTGGAGTCCGCCATTGTCAGTCGACCTCCTCAGCGGTCACCAGGTGACGCACGGTGCGGACGGCGCCGAGAACGGCATCCGTCTGCTCACGCACGACGCTCTGGCCGATCTTGCGCAGCCCGAGGGTGCGCAGCGTGTCCTTCATGTTCTGCT